>JACXTT010003920.1_pt1 | contig 22436 bp, 23 predicted proteins | sample 9270951 | NCBI WGS metagenome assembly JACXTT01 (sample SAMN15532306, study PRJNA645909) | rock metagenome | isolation source: weathered quartz diorite | place: Puerto Rico | collected 2017-06-21
GTGACCGTCATTGACGACCGCGACAAGTTCGCGAACCGTGAAAGATTTCCTGAAGCGGTTCAAACGGTCGCAGCGGATTTTCTCGAAGCATTCCGGCAGATCACGGTCAAACCGTCGACATACGTCGTCATCGTTACCCGGGGCCACAGGCACGACGAGGAAGTGCTGGAGCGGATAGCAGACACCGAGGCGAGGTACATCGGCATGATCGGGAGCAAACGGAAAGTGCTTGCCGCGTATGAACGTCTCTCAGAGAAAGGCGTCGGCGCGGAGAAGCTCCGGCGGATTCATGCCCCAATGGGGATCGATATCGGGGCAGCGACTGCCGAGGAAATCGGTATCAGCGTCGTCGCGGAGCTGATCGCGGAGCGGCGTGGAACCCCCGCCCCATTTCAGCGGAAAGCGGACTCCATGAAAGGTCTCCTTACAGGTCTGACGAGGGGCCGGGCCTCATGAGGGCTCTCCCATTCCTTGCTCTTCTTCCTTTGATTCTCTTCCGGACAGAAGCTCAGAATCTGGTCGCTATCGAAGGGGGCACGCTGATAGACGGTACCGGCAGGCCTCCGGTACAAAATGCGGTCGTCGTCATCCGCGATAGAACGATTGTCGCGGCCGGTGCCCTGGATGAGGTTCCTGTCGACGACGATGCGCGGATCGTCGACGCCTCCGGCCAGTTTATCATGCCTGGCCTCATCGACTGCCACATCCACTATGATTCTCCGAGGGATCTTGTGCAGCTCCTCGCATGGGGAGTCACCTCGGCCAACTGCATGTTCGAGTCGACGGGTAAATCGCGCGTGGTGGAGCGAAGGACCGATCCCGATGCGGTGCATTCACCCCGCATCTATGGAACGGCCCCGATATTTACCACGGAACACGGGTGGTGGTGGGGCGACGCGTTTCCGGTCGACTCGGCGATCAACCGATTCCCAAAAGCGGTGGACGAGGCGAAGGAGATGGTCCACAGGGCGAAAGGGATGGGAATGCGGCGGATTAAGCTTATGTACGACGACATGGATTGGTGCAGGGACCCGCTCCCGAGGCTGGAGCAGATGAATCCCGAGATCATGATCGCGCTGATTTCCGAGGCGCGCGCCTCCGGGCTGATCTCGGAAGTGCATGCGCCAAAACTGATTGATGCGATGGCAGTCGTTGACGCGGGGGCCTCGGCCCTTGCCCACGGAATTCTGGATGTGCCGCTCGATTCCGTCTCGGGGGGAAAGATACGGGACGGCGGCCTCTATTATATGCCGACATTCTGCGTGTTCGAATTCCTGGCGGATGTGGAGGGTTTCATGAGGAACGCCCTCGGGGATGAGCGATTCCGGAGCGCTTTGCCCGCCGAAGTGATCAGGCGCTACTCCGGAAGCGACTACTACGACCATTATCGCGCAACCTATCCAAACGTTTCGTTCGTTCAGGCACAGCTCCCTGTTTTGCGCGCCAACATGAAGCTGCTTGCGGACGAGCACGCAAAGGTCGTGCTCGGGACGGACATGTGGGCCTTTCCGGGCATCGGGGCGCATCTCGAGCTCGACTACATGGTACGCGCGGGGATGACTCCGGCGCAGGCGATCGTCTCCTCCACGTCTCTCGCGGCCAGATTCCTCGGGGAGGATGGGTCGAAGGGCACAATCGAACCGGGAAAACAGGCAGACCTCCTCATCCTCGATGGAGACCCCCTGATGGACATCCTCAACACCCGCACCATCCGGCAGGTCATCAAACGCGGAATCGTGTTTGACCACGATGCGCTCGTCGAAGAGTCGAAGCGATGAAGGCCGAGCGCGACACGCTCCTCGCGTGGCGTAAAGAATTCCCGATCCTTCAAAAGTCGGCTTACCTGATTTCGAATTCCCTCGGCGCGATGCCCCGGGGCGTCTACCGGCATCTGCGCGCGTACGCCGATCAGTGGGCAACGCGAGGAGTCCGCGCGTGGTCGGATTCATGGTGGGACCTCCCGCTGACCGCGGGCGATGCGGTAGCTCCCCTCATCGGGGCGAACCCCGGGGAAGTCACCATGCACTCGAATATCACGCTCTTGCAGGCGATGCTTATTTCCTGCATGGAATTCAGGGGCGGGAAGAACGACATCGTCATGACGGACATGGAATTCCCGTCCGTTCTCTATGTCTATCAGAAGTTTGCCACGCGCCTGGGAGCCCGGCTTCGGGTTGTCTCCTCCGAAGACGGCATCTCAGTTCCAACCGGGAAAATACTCGGAGCGATTGGCCCGAACACGAAGATCGTCTCGGTCTCACATGTTCTCTTCAAGAGCGCCTACATTCAGGATATCCGGTCGATAGTGGAAAAGGCGCACAAGGCCGGGGCGGTCGTGATTCTCGACGCGTATCATTCGGTTGGTGTCATCCCGGTGGACGTGCGCCGGCTCGGCGTCGATGTGCTTGTGGGAGGGGTGTTGAAATGGCTCTGCGGAGGACCCGGCGCCGCATTTCTCTGGATGCGCCCCTCGCTGCGCAAGAAACTGAGGCCTGTAATTACGGGCTGGTTCGCGCACCGCGATCCATTTTCGTTTGAGAAATCCATGGCCTATGCTCATGGCCCGCGGAAGTTTCTCAACGGGACACCATCGATTTCAGCCCTTGCCGCGGCGCAGGTGGGTCCGCGGATACTCTCCAGGGCGGGGATCGAGAAGATACGGAGAAAATCGATGCGTCAGACGGCGCTCCTCATCGAAGAAGCGGAGAACCGGGGTTTCAGTATCCGTTCTCCGCGCGATCCGGAGAGGAGAGGCGGTACGGTGACGGTGAGCGTCCCGCATGCGTACGAAGTCTCGCGCGAGCTTATCCGGCGCAACATTGTCGTCGATTTCCGCAAGGGGGCCGGAATCAGGCTCGCTCCCCATTTTTATAATTCCGATGAAGAACTTCTCTTTGCAATTGAGGAGATTGACCAGATACTTCGCACAAAAGCATACGGGAGGCATGCGGGTAAGAAGTCAACCGTGACGTAAGGGGACAACTATGAAAACGCCGGCTAAAGCCGGCGGCTACAACCGGCGGCTACAACCGGCGCCGAGATGGGGGGCGGAGCGCCCCAAAGCGTCATTCCGCCGCTCCGCGGCGGAATGAATGGAGGGAGAGGAGTTCCCGGCTGGTGTCACGGTGTGGACCGTGACACCAGTTCTGAGTATTGATGCCGGTTAAAGCCGGCGCCTGCAGCATCAGGCCCGACCCCAGGATTGCACTTCACATCCTCCGGCGGTATATTGTCATGAGAATCCACTCCCGCTCGAACGCCGATGATAGCCGGTCTTCCTCCTTCCCTGATCCTTGACTCCGAATGATTAACGCGCGCGAAGCGCTGCAGATAGTCCTGGATGCGACAACTCCGCTGGGCCCCGTCACCGCGTCGATCGAACGAAGCACCGGTTCCGCCCTTGCTGAAGATATCATCGCCCGCGAGAATATCCCATCCTTCGATAACGCCGCGATGGATGGGTTCGCGGTCATCTCCTCTGACGCGGCAACTGCCCCGGTCACCCTGAACATTGCCGGAGAAGTCGCCGCCGGTGCAGTGGCGTCGGAAGACCTGAAGCCCGGCGATGCGATGGCCATCATGACCGGCGCGAAACTTCCGCGGGGTTGCGATGCAGTCATTCCCCAGGAATGGACTGAGCGGCCGGACCCCCGCCATGTGAAGCTTCTGCGCCCCGTTTCCGCCGGCCACAATGTCAGGCGCGCAGGCTCGGATCTGAGCTCGGGAACGATTGCTCTCAAACGCGGAACCCGTCTCCGTCCCCAGGAGATAGGCGTGCTCGCCTCGCTTGGGCGCCGGTTTGTAGTTGTGCATCGGAAGCCGTCGGTGTCGATTCTTGCGACCGGTTCCGAGATCGTGGACATCGAAAAGCCTCTCCCGGACGGAAAAGTCCGCAACAGCAACGCATACGTCCTCGCCTCGCTCGTCGCGCAGCTAGGCTGCGACGCGGTGCATCACGGGATCGTAGCGGATGAACCCGGTGCGATCAGGAAAGGAATGGAGGAAGGGCTACGGTCAGATGTACTAATTACAACCGGAGGCGTATCCGTCGGAAAGTACGACCTCGTGATGAGCGCTCTCAAGGAGATAGGCGGAGAGGTGAAGTTCTGGAAGGTGAACATCAAGCCCGGCATGCCCGTGATGTTTGCGCTCTGCAAAGGCCGTTTGGTCTTTGGCCTCCCCGGGAACCCGGTATCGGCCATGGTGACGTTTCTTCAATTCGTTCGGCCCGCCCTCCTTCGACTGATGGGACTGGAGTATCAGCCGCCGATGCGGCTCCATGCGAAGCTCGATGAAGAGATCAGGAAATCCGACGGCAAACGGCATTTCGTGAGAGGGATCCTTTCGTCCTCCGACGGTTCGATCCGCGTCCGGACGACAGGCTCGCAGGTGTCGAACATCCTGACCTCCCTCTCCAGGGCGGATTGCCTGATCGTCCTGCCCGAGGAGCGCGATGTCTTCCCCAAAGGGGGAGATGTCGAGGTGGAGCTCCTGTGATCCGCGTGACCGTCAAATTCTTCGCGTCGGCCCGGGACATAGCCGGGACGGCTGAGAAGGCCATGACATTGCCGCCGGGTTCAACTACATCCGCGGTTCTCGCGGCGCTCGAAAAGTCCCTTCCGCGTTTCCTCGAATGGAAAGGACACCTGCGTATCGCCCGAAATCTCGAGTATGTATCGAACGACGAGGTATTGGAGGATCAGGATGAAATTGCGATTATCCCGCCGGTCAGCGGGGGTTGAAGAAGAATGGAAAATGCGAAAACCGGCGCTGCGAAAAGAAGATCGAAGATCGAAAGTGATGGTTCCGGGATGATTGAGATTACTCAAAGCGAGATCGATGTTGGGAAGGTCATCGAGAGCGTACAGGACCCGGCATCGGGCGGAATCGATATTTTCATCGGTACGACCCGAAATGACTCAGGCGGGAGGGAAGTACTCTCAATGGAGTATGACGCCTACGTGCCGATGGCGCTCAACATGATGAAGGAGCTCGCACAAACCGTCCGCTCGAAATGGGAAATCAGGGAGATCTCCATTGTCCACCGTTTTGGACACCTGAAGGTCGGTGAGGCAAGCGTGGTCATCGCGGTTTCGGCCGCTCACAGGAAAGAAGCGTTCGAAGCGTGCCACTTCACCATCGACAAGCTGAAAGAGACGATCCCGATATGGAAAAAGGAGGTCTTCCGCGACGGCGAGGCCTGGGTGGGAGGTAATTCTTAAAAAAATATAATGTTCATTTATTTGACTTTCATACTCCGTTTTCCTAACTTTCCGCCGCTAAGAAGTCACCAATCCGCAGTGTCAGAATCACAACTGGAGGGTGTATGAAACGTATTCTTGTAATCATGGCGGTACTCGTGGCGTTTGTCGCCCTGCAGAGCCGTCTGCGCGCGCAAGACTCAACCGGCGCAGCCAAGGAAGAGAAGAAGGGCGAGATGATGGAGAAGGCCGGCGGAAAGATGGAAGGTGGAATGAAAGAGGCCGGTAAGGGCGAAGGGATGGAAAAGGCCGGTGAGAAGATGGAGATGAAGGGCAAGAAGGCCATGCATAAGGGAAAGAAGATGGAGATGAAGGGCGAGGCCATGGAGAAGGAAGGGAAGGAAAAGGCCGGCGAGAAAATGGAGATGAAGGGCAAGAAGGGCATGACCAAGGGGAAGAAGGCGATGAAGAAGGGTGAGATGATGGAGAAGAAAGGCGAGATGAAGGAAGAGAAGAAGGACAACAAATAACCCCTTCAAATTTTATCGGTACAGGAAAGCGATGCTCAACGCATCGCTTTCCGTTTTTATAGGGGTGGCACGTGAAATCAGCGATGCGGCCGAAGCATAACCAGTCCGGGAACACGGCGGGCCCTGATGTATCAAGCGTCAGGAGACGGCTCCTCAAGCTCTCCCCCCTTGTCCTCCTTGCCGGATGCGATTACACGGCGGGTGGCGGAGTAGATTCCTTCCTCATGAAATTCCAGAAATTCAACGACTGGGTCCAGGGCAAGCTCTTCAGCCCGGCGAGGCTCTCCCCCGAGGTCAGTGACGCGGATCTGACCCCTGAAGACGGATTCCGCCTCAACAGTTATGATACGGACGAACCCGACGTCGACCTGGATGGGTGGAAGCTTTCGGTGACCGGCCTCGTATCGAAGCCGGGGGATTACACGCTCGCCCAGATCGAGTCGCTCCCCAAAAAGGTGATGAATACCAAGCACTGCTGCGTCGAGGGGTGGAGCATCAACGTGAAATGGGGAGGGACTCCGCTTGCCGCGTTCCTCGATTACGTTGGCGCCGACCCGGACGCCAAGTACGTTTATGTCGGATGTGCGGACGACTATTACACTACCTACGACATGCCGAGCGCCCGCCATCCGCAGACGCTCCTGAGTTACGAGGCATATGGAAAACCGCTCGCCCTCGGGCACGGCGCGCCGGTCCGGATTACGATGCCCGTGAAACTCGGCTACAAGAGCGCGAAGTGGATCAACCGGCTGATTGTTGCAAACGGGAAGACGGGAGGATACTGGGAAGATCAGGGCTATGACTGGTTCGCGGGGCTCTGACTCGAACCGCATCACAAGGGAAGTATTTCTTCTCGTGACATGCTTCTTCCTCGGCGTCGCTGGCTGCGCCAGCGGGGCAAGCGACAAGGTCGTCGTCGTCGAGAAGACAAAGAGTTACCACCGCGATGATTGTCCCCGCGTCATGATGGCGCATGCGGTGTGGATGACACGCGAGGAAGCGCAGGCGCTCGACTGCAAACCCTGCCCGGGGTGCCGCCCGGATTCGCGGAGATGACCGCATGAATGGGGCGGCGCGGGAGTATCAGCATCCCTTCATCATCCGGTTCACCCACTGGCTCAACTTCATTGCGCTCGGAATCATGGTCCTGAGCGGCCTGCGAATCTACAACGCTTCCCCCATCTGGGAGGCGATCAGGTTTCCGGCGTGGATGACGCTGGGGGGATGGCTGGCCGGCGCCCGGCAGTGGCATTTCTTCGGGATGTGGCTCTTCGCGGCCAACGGTCTCATCTGGGTAGTGTACAACATCGCGAGCCGGCACGGCAGGAGAACGACGCTATTCCGCGCAACCGATTTCCCCGGAGTGTTCCCGATGATCCAGTATTACCTCCGCATCCGGAAGGAGCATCCCCCCGTCAAAAAGTACAATGCGCTCCAGAAAGGAGCGTATACCACTGTTCCTCTTCTCGCTCTTGGCGCGGTCTTAACAGGAGTGGCGATCTACTGGCCGGTGCAATTCAGCCCGGTCACGTCGCTCTTTGGAGGGTACGATACTGCGAGGCTCTGGCACTTCATCTTCATGGCGGCCCTCGTTCTTTTCTTCGGAGGGCACATTCTGATGGTCGTGATCGCGGGCTGGAGCAATTTCGTCTCGATCATCACCGGCTGGAAAAAAACGCCCGCGTAGGCCCCCCCGGTTCAGGAGTAGATCCCGCCTCCCCTTACGCTCTGATCAGATACTGCAGCTTGATGAAGTACTGAGTTGCGGTCTTCTGGACCCCGTACGGATCCCCAAAATCGTCCAGCGTGTAGGTAGAACCCGCGTAGAAGATCGAGTAAGCGCTCAACTTGTAGCTCACGAGCGGGTACACGCTGATTTCCCGGCTGAACTCATCGTACTGGCCGATGACCCTCAGAAACAGCTCCCGCGTAAACTGGAAGATCCCTGTGCTCCTGAGAATGTATCCGTCATAGAACAGTTCGTCCGTATAAATGCTCAACAGACGGGCGCGAGAGTACGATAGATCCAGCTCGAGCTGGGGGGTCGGTTTGATCGTTGCGGAGGTGAAGATCGAATGCCCCCGGCCCAGGTCCGGGGTGCCGCCGCGTTTGATGAACCTGCCGGCGGTTACGTCGACGGAGAGGGAAAGGAGACTCGATGGACGTGTGTTCACCGAGATCTCCGTCCGGTTGATATTGTCGAATTGCACGCCCTTGTATAACTCGTCGTTCACCGCGAACCAAAGAATGTTGATGTTGGTCTGTCCCTTCAGCTGGACGAATGCGCTGGGCAGGGCCCACTTCTCCTTTCGGATCCCGTCGTAATTGTAGTGAAGGGCGGAGTTCAGGCCGAGTGACCAGTGGTCGACGACTGCGCCCGTGGGATACCACCCGTAATTCTGATTCAGGATAATTGTCCGGGTGTCGATTGCGGGCACGAAGCCGTCCTGCGCCTGGAACAGTGGCGAGCGGTCAAAGGCCTGCAGATTGAACGAATAGTCGCGCGCGTTGTGCTGAAGGCTGACGCGGTAAGCCGGTCCGCCGAACTGTTCTCCGTTGAAGGCCGCATCGTGACCGGTGCTGCCGAACGATCTGGCGTCGGAAAAGAGCGTCAAATCATTCACTTCCTTCGTGTCGGCGTAGAACGCTTCTCCCACGAAGTAATTATTGCCCCAGAACTTGTAGTTCCAGTCGAACCCGCCAAGATAATTATGCGCATCGCCCGCGGTTCGCGTCGTGATCATCCCTCCGACGTACGTCTCGTCCCCAAGGTCGTAGCGGGCCCGGATGATGTTTGAGAAAGATTTCAGATCTGTCGCGATGAAATCGCTTGTCTCCTCACCGGGAACTATGAACGGCGTGTTGCGGTCTGCGGCGGCGAGATACGCGTAGGAGAGGGAGCCGGATTTCCCGATCACGCGCCCGGCGGCGGAAGGATTATTGATAGTGCGGGAGTAGTACGTTTGAGTCCAATTCTGAAACGCATCCGCCCCCAGAAGGAAGAACGGCCGCTTCTCCGGATAGAAGAGCGCAAAGTTTGAGTTCACGCTGATCTGCGCCGCGTCCGATTCCACCTGGCTGAAGTCGGGATTCACCGTTCCTTCGAGCGCAAAATCGGGCGCCGGCGCGTAGCGGAACGCGCCGCCCACGCGGCCCGTCACCTCTCCGTTCACGAAGGGCGATTTGGGATCCGAGTTATCGCCGACAGATCCCTGTTGCTGGCCCACGACATAGGGCAGCAAATCGAGCGCGGCTGACGTTGCCACATCCCTGATGCCCTCGATGGTCCCCCCCTGGCATTGGAGGCAGGGGTTGTCCCTGTCGACTTTCACCCAGGAGATCTGGACCCGGCTTGCTCTCGGGTAGTTCCTGATGAAATCCGCAACCCATCGCTGATCCGGCTTCGAGGGAAACCGGATGCTCTTGAGAGGAATGGCCATCTCTGCGGTCCATCCCGATTCGTTGATGGCCCCGGCCGAAGCCCACACCGCGTCGAAACTTTCGTCCTCGTTGCTTCCCGTCCGCAGAAGATCTCCCTGTATCCCGTAGGGGTTCACGACAAATTCATACGATCGCTGGTAGTCGCCGTAGGTGTCGAGGATGAGAAGCATCCAGTCGTCGTCGTACATCTTGTCGCGATCGGTTATGTGCGCGCGGATCTCCTGGGGGCGCGTATCCTTGCAGTCGTACCCGAAGTAGACCGTGGTCGAATTATAGAGGATCTTGACCGTGGTTTTCTGAGGGGCCGGAGTGTTGTCGCCCGGCGTGACTTCGTAGTTGATCTCAATCGGCTGTGCGGCGCTCCAGGCAGGGTCGTCGAGTCTTCCAGACAAGTTGATGTCGCCCGCGATTCTCGAAGCGCGAATGTCGGGCTTGATGCTGTCGGCGGTATCACCGGCGAAAGCAAATCCTCCCTTAAGGCTGGCAACGAATAGCGAGATTGCAATCAGTCTCCGAATAGGCATGATGATCGGATAGCGGTAGGTGTGGTGGTGGATTCAGTTCCGGGACCCGCTATACTCCTACGTCGGATGCCGCTGTTTTGTTGCAAACCGGAGGCATTAGACCTATATTCACACGAATAACCGATGGCGGAGTCCATTCATATCAGCCAGATCCACCCCGCGGAGCGGGGTCTGCGATCGACATTGATAGGGATATCGGTCAACATCCTCCTCGTAGTGATCAAAGGAGCAGCCGGCATTCTGGGAAACTCCTACGCCCTGATAGCCGATGCGGTGGAATCGGCCACCGACATTGCCAGCTCCCTGATTATCTGGATCAGCCTCAAGATATCCACAGTGCCTCCGGATGCGGATCATCCGTACGGCCACGGAAAAGCGGAGCCGATGGCAGCGGTCCTGGTTTCTCTCACGCTCATAGGCGCGGCCCTCACGATCGCGGTTCAGAGTATCCGCGGGATCCTCATGCCCCATCACACCCCGGCGCCCTATACCCTGATCGTCCTCGTCGTCGTGGTCGCCGTCAAGGAGTCGCTCTACCGTTTCGTCTTCAGGGTGGGAGAGGACATCGCCAGCACTGCCGTGAAGAGCGACGCATGGCACCACCGGAGCGATGCGATTACTTCGGCCGCGGCGTTCGCCGGCATATCCATCGCGATCATCGGCGGGCCGGGTTACGCGAGCGCCGACGACTGGGCGGCTCTCTTTGCGTCGGCGATCATCCTCTTCAACGCCTACCGGATTCTCCGGCCGGCGGCGAACGAGTTGATGGACGCCGCGCCCCCTGCCGAAATAGAGATAGCGGTCCGGAAGGCGGCGAATGGCGTTCCGGGAGTGGTGGCCCTCGAGAAGTGTTTCATCCGGAAGATGGGCTTCGCGTACTATGTCGATCTCCACGTCACCGTCGACGGAGGAATCCCCGTCCGCCAGGGTCACGACATCGCAAGCCGGGTGAGGGATGCGATCAAAGCATCGAACTCGGCGGTAGCCGAGGTGCTGGTGCATATTGAGCCGTCGGATCTTTTGAATTTGTAGCCGAGTGGCAATTGACTAATTCCCTCCATTGTTCGTACATTAGTCAGTACAGCCCCCCGCGAACCGCGTGAATCAATCAATACAGCACATACTCCGCGATACATTCGGCCGCACGGTCAATAATCTGCGCATCTCGGTAACGGACCGGTGCAACTTCCGGTGCAGCTACTGTATGCCTGAAGAGGGAATGGTATGGCTCGACCGGAAGGAACTGCTGACATTCGAGGAGATCTCGAGGCTCACTCGCGTCTTCGCAGGCCTGGGCGTAAAAAAGATTCGGCTCACGGGCGGCGAGCCCCTGATGAGAAGGGAGCTCCATCTTCTCGTCGAAAAGATCGCCCGCATTCCGGGAATCGAAGATATCGCCCTTACGACCAACGGCTTTTTCCTTGCCGAGCAGGCGGTGGCCCTGCTGAAAGCCGGTCTCTCCAGAGTCACGGTCAGCCTCGATTCGATGAGGAGGGACAAGTTCGCCGCGATGGTCCGCCGCGACTACTTCGATAAAGTATGGTCCGCCCTCGATATCGTTGAACAACTCCCTCTCCGTCCGATCAAGATCAACACCGTGATGATCCGGGGAGTGAATGACGATGAGATCGAGAACTTCGCTTTGCTCGCCAGGGCGAGGCCGTTTCATGTCCGCTTCATAGAATTCATGCCGATCGGCGCGGACGACGGGTGGTCGATTGAGAAGGTGGTTCCTTCGAGGGAGATCATCGAACGGATCAATGCGACAGGGCACAGGCTGGTGCCTGTCGAGTACCACGGCATCCATCCGGCCGACCGCTACCGGTTTGAGGACGGAGCGGGAGAGATCGGTTTTATCAGCTCCGTCTCGGAGCCGTTCTGTTCGAGCTGCAACAGGGTTCGTCTTACCTCCGATGGAAAGCTCCGCACGTGCCTCTTCTCGCTTCACGAGAGCGATCTGAAAACGATGATGCGCAACGGCTCGACAGATGACGAGCTCAGGGAGGTCATCATTCGCGCGGTCTGGATGAAAGAGGAAGGGCATCTCATCAACCGCCCGGGATTCGTGAGGCCCGAGCGGACGATGAGCCAGATCGGGGGGTGATTATATTCCTGCGCACACCCGGTAGGCGCACCCTTCAGGGTGCGCTCGTTCCGGCGCGACATACTCGCGCCGGCTAAAGCCGGCGCCTTTGTAAAGGGAGCAAAAAGGAGAGCACCTTATCAATTCAGGGCATGAGAGACGTTTCGAATAAGCAGTCCAGTTTACGCACTGCACACGCTACGGCTATTCTCTCCGTCTCCAGGGAAACGCTCGAGGCGGTTCGAACCGGCAATGTGCCGAAAGCAGACCCTCTCGGAGTCGCACGCGTGGCGGGAATACAGGCGGCGAAGAACACGAGCGCGCTGATCCCCTACTGCCATCAGGTTCCGCTGGACCATGTCGCCGTCACGATCGGGCTGGAGGATGCGCGGATCGTCATCAACGCCGAAGTGAAGGCGATCTGGAAGACGGGCGTCGAGATGGAGGCGCTCGTCGCAGCCTCAACGTCCGCGCTCACCCTCTATGATATGTTGAAAATCATCGACGATCGAATGGAAATCCAGTCGGTCCGTCTCCTCGAAAAGAGGGGAGGAAAGTCCGGAAGCCGCGATTCTGCAAAAGGACTGACGGCAGCGGTGCTCGTTCTGAGCGATTCCGTGAGCAGGGGCGAGAAAGAGGACCTTTCAGGCAAGCTTCTTGTCGAAAAACTCCGGGGAATCGGATTCAACGTGTCAGTCCTGAAGATTCTTCCCGACGACTGCCCGCAGATAGCGAAAGAACTGAAGGATCTGTCGGACGACAGGGGAGTCGATCTGGTTATGACGACAGGCGGAACCGGCGCGGGGCCGCGCGATGTGACTCCCGAAGCGACGCTCTCCGTCATCGAGCGCCGGCTCGAAGGAATCGAAGAAGCCCTCAGGAACTACGGGGGCGACAGGATCCCGACCGCCATGCTCTCCCGCGGAGTCGCCGGCATTTGCGGCAGGACTGTCATCGTGAATCTCCCCGGTTCAAGAGGCGGAGCCGAGGACGGAATCAATGCTCTCTTTCCGGGGCTGCTCCATGTATTCAGGATGATGCGGGGAGAGGGGCATTAGGGGCTAAAAGGGATGGCTCTGTTTGATCCGAAGAAACGATTTGTTCCCGGCGTAAACTCGTTTGGAAAACCAAAGACGCCTCCGGGCCAGGTCGCAACAGCGAAATTCCCGGTTCTTACCTACGGCGATACACCGGAGATCGACACGAGCGTCTGGCGTTTCCGCGTCTGGGGCGAGATCGACGCGCCGATTGTCTGGACATGGGAAGACTTCATGAAGTTTCCGCAGACGACGATCAGGGCCGATTTCCACTGCGTCACGCGCTGGAGCAGGTTCGATGACGACTGGACGGGGGTCCTCTTCAAGGATCTGGTGAACCGGATCGGCCTGAAACCCACAGCCAGGTTTGTCATGCAGCACGCCTATGGGGGGTACACGACGAATAATGCGATGGAGGTTATGATGAACGAAGACGTGATCTTCGCGCATACCTTCAACGGCGAGCCTCTCCCCGTCAAACACGGCGGGCCCATGCGGGTCTTCACCCCGCGGCGCTACGCGTGGAAGGGCGCCAAGTGGGTGAACGGGCTCGAATTCATGCCGGCCGATAAACCCGGCTTCTGGGAATTGAACGGCTACAATACGCCGGCTGATCCATGGAAGGAAGAACGCTTCGGATAACGCTCCTCCTCTCTCTGCTCCTCGCCGGGAGCGCGGAGGGAATCGAGCACCGGAGGGGGTACGTCCGGCTTACCCCGGAACTCATCTGCCTCAACCGGTGCGATTTTTACAACCTCGAGCCCGACTCCAGTTACGAATTCACGTTTCTGAGGCCCGATCCGACCACCGCTATCGACCTTAACCAGTATGTCGACATGCACGTGGAGGTGTTCGGATACAAGAGCGGGTGCGGAGGCTGCTCGGTGTTCTATGTCTCAACGATCGTTCAACTCTCTACCGCCGGCGTCGGGGGAGAGGGCGAACTTCCCCTGGCGTCCTCGCTTCTTCAGAATTATCCCAACCCCTTCAATCCCTCCACGAACATCGAGTATGTTCTCAGGCGGCAGGCGACGGTCACGCTGAGAGTGTTCGACCTCCTGGGGCGTGAAGTGGCCGTGCTCGCCTCATCACGCCAGCCCGCCGGTCATCACCGGGTCGCGTGGGATGCCTCCGCATTTCCGGACGGAGTGTATTACTACACTCTCCATATCACTTCACCGCAAGGAGAACCGGCCGTTCAGACAAAAGCGATGGTACTGCTGCGATAGTATGGAAACGGGGCGGAACAATGCGCCCCGAAGGGCGCGGCCGCCGGACCGCCCCTATTGTGCTTTTGGTATTTTTTTGTTAGGTTGCTTCTGATGAATGAGCGGATGGAACCCCGATCGGGCGCAAACTCTGCACTTTCCGCATAGTTTGAGGATCATCGATGGAACTCCTGCTTATCTCTCTCGCGGCGTTGGTTTGTCTCCTCTCTTCTCCCCCTGATCAACAGACGATGCTGCTCGCATTCCGGCAGCATGGTGCATCCATTCACACGGACGTCCGCTCCTTTCTTCAGGGGGAATCATTCAATACATCAAGGAGGATTCTATGTATGTGAACATCCATCCTGATAATCCGCAAGGAAGGCACATCGATCGCGCGGTCGGCGTGCTGCGCGACGGCGGCGTGATCATCTATCCCACCGATACCGTGTACGGGATCGGGTGCAGCATTTACAATACGCGCGCGATCGAGCGAATCTACGAGATCAAACGGCAGGATCCGCTCAAACCGTTCAGCTTTATCTGCTGCGACCTGAGCGACATCAGCGAATATGCCAGGGTTTCAAATCCGGCGTTCCGGCTGATGAAGAGGCTGATTCCGGGGCCCTATACGTTTATCCTGCCGGCGAGCAGATTGAAGCAGCTCCCGAAGAGCCTGCTGTCAAAAAGGAAAACAGTCGGCATCAGGGTGCCGAAGAACAACATTTCGCTCGCCCTGGTGAAGGGACTCACCCATCCCATCCTCAGCGCAAGCGTGGCCGATGAGAAGGGGGAGATCATCAGCGATCCGGAGATCATCAAGGAGCGATTTGAGGGGAGCGTCGACCTGATCATCGACGGCGGGCAGAGCCTGACCGAACTTTCGACGATTCTGGATTTGACGGAAGAACAACCCGTGTTGGTACGGGAAGGGGCCGGGGATGTCAGCATGCTCATCGCCGCATAGAGTCGATTCCACGGCGAGGGTAATGTACCTCAAGAACAAATCGATGTACCTGAATCCGAACAAGCTGACGCTGACGGACCGACGCTCCCTGATTCACGGCGAGAAAGTGGACGTCGTGGCGGTCTACGCCGATCTGCGCGGGTTCGCGCAATGGTCGCTCACCTCGACGGCATCGGAAATCACGCGGATTATCGAGGTCGTCTACGACCGGGTCATCCAACTCGCATTCTTCTACAAGCACACGTTCCATAAATTCCTCGGAGACGGGTTCGTCCTGATCTGGGAAGTCAAAGACCACGGTTCGAGGGCGGAGGCCCTGCACTGGGCGATGGCGGCCGCTTTCGAAATCCACAAGCGGTATTGGTATATCGCGCAGCAGCTGAGGTTTCCGTCGCCCTCAGGATTCGGGATCGGAATCTCCTGCGGGGAAGTGGTCCGGATCGATCCCGAGACATTCATCCCCGAGTTGAATGAACCCGACTTCGTGGGCTACCCGATGAACAGCGGTGCTCGGCTCCAGAAGCTCGCGGGTCCCTACGGAACCGTGATCGACAGCGTTGCTGCGCAGGTGGCGCTCAACCACCCGCAGAGGGTCCTGCGCGCGAACAATAACATCCTGTCGCTCCAGCTCCTCAGGCCGAACAACAAGGCGGTGTCGGTGGCGAGCAAGTTCAGCGGGTTAAGCGAGAACGACATCTTCGGATTCCGGTACGTGGTCTGGCCGTACGTCAAGGATGCGCTGTGGCGCGTCGACGGGAGGGCATGAGAAGCCGGCCGGCGATCGTGGGTGAGCTGCGCGTTGTGGGGCTCGGCCTGGCGGTCGCGGCGGGCATGTTCGCCGGTTCGCTCGCCGGGGGCGCTGCCGGATGGGGTGATCTCCCCGGCTTCGCGCCGACAATCTTGACCGTGGCGCTCGCAGGCTGGGCGGCAGACCGCATCCGGCACACCGCTCTTGCCGGCGTTCTGACCCGCGCTCCGTGGTGGCTCCAGTACCTGACGCGCGCGCCGTTCTGGTATATGGCGGGAGGAGTGGGCGCGACGCTGGGCATCCTGATCGCGAAGAAATACGGGCTTCTGGATATACGGGAGATACCGATCGCATCCTTCTTTGCCCGCGGCGCGAACATCTATGCGGGAATCCAGACCGCCGTATGGCTTCTGACGGAGGGAGTGCTGAAGCGCGACGTCACCTAAGGCCCGCGGCTCCACGTGCTGAAGCCTGAAGGGTGAGAACAGACGACACGAGCCGAACAACATACGATGGTCGAGACGCTGAAGGACTACATGCACAAGATGCGCGGACGCGACCTCGACGAATTCGAGATGATGCGAAAACGGGACAGGGATGACGAAGATCTCGACGCCCTCACCCGCCACCGCCTTACGGAACTCTATAACCTCTACATACCCGAACGCCTGCGCCGTTAGCCCGGGCGTGATTGTATGCCCGTTATCCTCAAGAAGAATTATCCTCGCCCCACCGGAGATGTTCAGGCCGAGATCTTCCGCCGCCTCGGGGCCGGAGAGGCGGAGACCTTCCTCTATATCGTGCCGACGAAGCGTAAGCTCCGGGATGCCCGGCGCGAATTCCTTCAGGAGGTCCCCGGAGGCATAGCGCCCTCGTTCCATCTCTTCACTCTGGAAACGCTCGCCGCGCAGCTTTTTTCCCTCCTCTGTCCTCCGCGAAGAATCGTCGCCGGTCCCGCCCAATCGGTTCTTGTGAATGAGGCGGTCCACTCGCTCAGGGGCGAGCTGAGATATTTCCGGATTCCCGTTTCCAACAAGCTCCCCAGGGGCACCCTGCAGAAAATCGTCGACCTCATCAACACCTTCAAGGAAAAGGGGGTCTATCTCCCGGTTCTCTACGATGAACTCGAGGCTTCCCAGCCGGGGGAACAGCTGAAGCTTAGGGACATCCTCGCGATGTACGAGGCGTATGAAACAAAACTGGGCGACCGCTTTGTCGATCCGGCCGGGATGCTCAAGCATGTGAATGCCGCATGGGAACCCGTGAAGAGCCCGGAAATTGTCGGGGCCCATTTCGGCGGGGTCGATACCATCTTTGTCTCCGGGTTTGACGAATTCTCCGACCCCGAGCTCACGATGCTCCACAATCTGTCCGAGCTGCCGGGGAAGGGAATGCTGGTGGCATTCGATTATCACCACGCCAACGAAGAGATCTTCGGCCATCTGCGGGAAAATTACCAGAAGTTTCTTCAGATGGGATTCGGGCATTCGTCGGCGGCCTCCGGAAAGCGGCCGACGTTCGACGAGCATGTCAGGCATCACCTGTTCAGCCGCGATGCGAAGCCCGGACGCGGAGCGCCGCGGTTCAACTGCAGGGAAACCGTCACGGTCTTGTCCGTTCGCGATCGTGAGCAGGAGGTCGAGACGGTCGCAAAGCTGATCAAACGTCTCGTGCGGGAACGGCCGGATCGCGACTTGAGCAGGATCTGCGTGGCGGCGTACAGGCCCCAGGTCTACTCGCAACTCTTCAGGGAAACCTTCGAGCGCTTTGGAATTCCCGCGAATGTGACCGACCGGTATTCGCTCGATCAATCGCCGTTTGTCGTTTCGCTCCTCTCGCTTCTTGATGTGCAGGAACGGAATTTCCGCCTCCGCGACATCATGCGCGCCCTCTCGAGCCCTTACTTCCTGATCTCTTCGGGCGACTCGGTTGTGAACGCCGGAAATCTCTACGAAATCGGAGCCCGGCTGAAAGTCCGGGGCGGGAGGAGCGCGTGGAACAAGAGGATCGAGCAGGAGATTGCGTCCGTCCGTCGGGAGATCGCCGATGCGGGAGGCGGAGCGGGAGATTTCGATGAGACCCAGCTTCGCCGCAAGGAGGCGCTCCTGCGGCGGGCCCTCAGGGATGTGGAGAGCCTGGCCCTTTTGCTGAAGAGGTTCGAGAGGGCGATGACCCCGGCGCAATTTAAAGAGGGGATTCTTGGGCTGCTGCGCGACCTGCGCGCCGTCGAATGCCTGCTGAACGTCTCTCCGGAAACCCTCGGGTACGATCAGATCGAAAAAGACACGAGGGCGTACCAGAAATTCATGGAGTTTCTCGATGAATTCCTCGAGATCCTCGCCCTCGAGAGGGGCGGATCGATCCGCGAGCCGCTTTCGTTCTACATCGACCGGCTCCGCGCGGCGATATCCGAGGTCCGCTACAATGTCCGCCAGAAATACGGGTACGGCGTCGTGGTGACGTCGTTCGATGAGACACGAGGGCTCCGGTTTGAGGTCATGGTCATTGTGGGCCTCGTCGACGGAGAGTTTCCCCCCGCCTACCAGCCCGAAATCTTCTTCAGCGCCGCACGGCGGGAGCGGGAAGAGCGGTATCATCTTACGGAGAGCAGGTACCTCTTCTACCAGGCCCTCACGAATCACTCGGATCATCTCTATCTCACGCTCCCGAGGTACGACGGCGACACGCCGCTGGTGCCATCCCCCTTCGTTGACGCATTTCTTCATATCGCGGAGCCCGAAGACCTCAGAGAAAAACTCCCGGCGGCGCTTACGGACCCGATTTACAGCGAGCACGATCTCCTCGAGCGGCTGGGCGCGGCGGAGGGGGAGGAGGGCGCCCTGATCCCGGTTCTCCCCGGCGTGCGCGGCCCGCTCCTTGAGTGCATCGACCGCATGCGTCACGCAGCGGCGGTAGAAAGGAGCAGGAGAACCCGGTCGGGGATGTCCGAATACAACGGCAGAATTCTCGAGAGCCTGAGTCCGGAGCATCGGGCCGCGCTCGAGGAGCTGAGGAATGGGATCTACTCGGTTACCCAGCTCGAATCGTACGGTCGCTGCCCGTTTCAGTACTTTGCGCAGAGAATTCTCCGCCTGAACGTCATTCCCGAAATTGAAGAGGGTGTCTCCCCCCTCGAGCGCGGTGGAATCCTCCACGAAATTCTCTTCGATTTCTATGTCGGAAGACGAAACAGGAGCCTCCCGCCGCTCTTCGCCTGCGACGAATCCTCATTTCAGGAAGCCCTCCTCGAGCTGCAGGAGATAGCGGGCCGCCGCCTGGGCGAGCTGGACGCTCTCGGTGACGCGTTCTGGGAGTTCGACAAAGAGTCGATCCTGGGCTCCGCGCATCAGAAAGGGATTCTGAAGGAACTCCTCGAGATGGAGCGCCGCACCGAGCTGAAGGTTGATCCCGCTTATTTTGAGGTGATGTTCGGTTCGCGGCCGGGGCCCGGAGAACATGCCGATCCGTTGCTCGGTCTCGAACAACCGCTCACGGCCGGCGGGGTGCGGCTCCGCGGCAAGATCGACCGGATCGACGTCGGCGAGAGAAGCTTCCGCATCATCGACTACAAGAGCGGCGCGGTGATCCCCGGCCGGCAGGACATCGATCTTGGCGTGAGCCTTCAGCTTCCTCTCTACCTCCATGCGGTGGAACAGATCCTCGCATCCGCCGATGGGACGAGCCGCACCGGGGCCGCGGGCATCTACTACCGACTGGCAGGCCCGGTCGACTCCAAATTAGGACTCGGGAGCAAGGAACATCTAAAGGAAGCGTTTCACGCCCGCCCGCAGAGGCAGCTCGTCGAGACCGACGCGGAACTGAAGGGGATCGTGGACCGGGCCATCAGATTTGTCAACGGCTACGTCGATCAAATCGCCCAGGGCGAGTTTCCGGTCGAACCCAAAGTGCCGAAGGATGTCTGCCCGTACTGCTCCTACGGCGCGGTCTGCCGGATCAGCGGCATAGGTCCGGGTCCGAATGCAACGGCGGAGGCGGGTTGAAACCGCTGCGAATCAGGAAAGAAAGCCCTGCCGTCCTGAGCATCGAGTGGGACGACGGTCACAAGGGCACGCACACGATGCAATCGCTGCGGGATCATTGCCCCTGCGCGACCTGCCGGACGGAACGTGAGACGCACGAGGGCGGGATGAGCCTGCCGATTCTTACTCCCGGGAAGTATGAGTTGAAGAATATCGAGCCGGTGGGGAATTACGCGCTTCAACTGGTCTGGGGAGACGGCCACCGGACCGGTATCTACACGTTTCAGTTTCTACGGCAGATGTGCGAGTGCGGCGAGTGCACCAAAATGGCGGGGGCATAGGAGGAACCATGGAAGACGAGATTCTCGACGAAGAACTCAGCATGATGTATGAAGAATCCGAACGGACCAAGACGCTCGATTCAAACACATTTCTCAAGCCGGTCAAGGGGCTGAAATTGAGGAAACCGGTGACAGTCGACCTCAACAAGTCGGTCCGGGATGCGCTTTCGGTCATGCAGTCGAAAAAGTTCGGCTGTCTCCTCGTGACGCATGGAGGCGCGCTTGCGGGGATCCTGACCGAGCGCGACATCGTGGGGAAAGCCCTCGGAAGAGAACGTGATCTCGATGCGATCCCGGTGAAAGAGGTGATGACCCCCGATCCTGTGGCGCTTCAGCCCGATGACAGCGTGGCCTTCGTGCTGAACGCCATGCATGTCGGCGGTTACCGGCATGTCCCGATCGTGGACGAGAAGAACAGGCCCCTGGCGGTGGTCTCGGTGAAGGATGTCATCGGGTTTATCGTCGAACACTTCTCCGAAGAAATTCTCAACCTCCCTCCCAAGCCGATCCGCAAGACCGAGCACCTCGACGGCGGATAGGCCTTGAACTCCTCTCCAAAGCCCCCGGGATCCTCGATCATCGAACCGGAGTTTCTCCTCGCCGGGTACAGCGCCGGGTACTTTCCCATGGCCGACTCGCGCAGGGGAGAAGTGCGCTGGTACTCTCCGCTCAGGCGGGGGATCATCCGGCTCGACTCCTTCAAGATCTCACGGAGCCTCCACCAAACGCTCAGGAAAGAGATCTTTCAGGTACGGCTCAACGAATCGTTCGAGCGGGTCATGCGCGAGTGCGCCAGGAGGGAAGATACCTGGATCTCCGAGGATATCGTGCAGAGCTATCTCCGCCTTCACAAACTCGGATATGGGCATTCCGTGGAGGCGTGGAAGGAGGGCGCCCTTGCCGGAGGCCTCTACGGGGTCGCGCTCGGCGCGGCATTCTTCGGAGAGTCGATGTTCTCTCTTGAACGCGACGCCTCGAAGGTTGCGCTTGTCCGCCTCGTCGAGAGATTGAAGCGGCAAAGGTTTGAGCTGCTCGACACGCAGTTCATCACCCCCCACCTCGCCCGCTTCGGGGCGGTGGAGATTTCGCGCGGCGAGTACCTCGAGCTCCTCCGTAGCGCGATCAGAAAAAAAAGAGAGTTCGCGGGTTGACAACCGCCCCCGCAGTGTCTATATTAACGGCGCAATCCCCCGAGCATCCGTAAGAGGAGACCCCCACATGCGAAAAGCCCTGACCTGCGCGATCGCGCTTTCCATTCTGAGCGGGCTCATCTCCCGGGCCCAGACCCCCGGGAATGGATTCCTGGCCATACGATGCGGCCGCCTGATCGACGGACGCAGCGACAGGGCCAGGGACAGCGTAACGATTCTCATCGAAGGGAACACGATCAGAAGCGTCGGGGGCTCAATCCCACCGGGAACCGAAACCATCGATCTCTCGGGAGCCACGGTCCTTCCCGGAATGATCGATTGCCATACCCATGTCCTCCTGCAGGGCGATATCACGAGCCAGGATTACGACAACCAGCTGCTGAAGGAGTCGATCCCCTATCGCACGATCCGGGGCGCGGTCGCCGCGCAGGCGGCGCTCAGAAACGGGTTCACCGCCATTCGCGATGTGGAAAGCGAGGGCGCGATGTACGCGGACGTCGACATCAAAAAGGCGATCAACAACGGCATCATCGACGGGCCGAGAATGTTCGTTTCCACGCGCGCTCTCGACGTGACCGGGGCGTACCCCCTCCTCGGCTATTCCTGGGAGCTCCGCATGCCCAAGGGCGTGCAGGTCGTCGACGGGGTGGATGAGTGCCGGAAGGCGGTCAGGGAGGAGGTCGAAAACGGGGCGGATTGGATAAAGGTGTATGCCGACAGGAGCTATTACTTCACTCCGGGGGGAGACCTCCACAGCATTCTCACCTTCACGTTCGACGAGCTAAAGACGATCTGCGACGAGGCGCACAAGCTCCACCGCAGGGTCGCAGCGCATGCGGTCGGGATCGACGGGATCGAAAACTCGCTGAAGGCGGGAGTCAACACGATCGAGCACGGCGACGGCTTCAACGACCAGCTCATCGCGCTCGCAAAGCAGAAGGATGCCTGGTGGTGCCCGACGCTCTTCGTCACAGAATACGTCGCCGAAGGGCGCGCGGCGGAGGGCCGGCCCATTTACAAGCAGATGATCCAGCACCAGCGGGAAGCGTTTGCGAAAGGAGTAAAAGCCGGAGTGAAGATCGCCTTCGGCACGGATGCCGGCGGCTTCGCCTGGGATGTGAACGAGGCGGTGGAGTTTAAGCGAATGGCCGATGCCGGCATGGCGCCGATGCAGTGTATCAAATCGGCGACTTCCGCCGCTGCCGAACTCCTCGAGATGGGCGGA
>JACXTT010003921.1_pt1 | contig 22431 bp, 18 predicted proteins | sample 9270951 | NCBI WGS metagenome assembly JACXTT01 (sample SAMN15532306, study PRJNA645909) | rock metagenome | isolation source: weathered quartz diorite | place: Puerto Rico | collected 2017-06-21
CCACAGTGGTTTCTGTTGGGATAAAGTCTTTTGCCTCTTTGTAAACACCTGTTTCCAGTGGTACGTCGATGGTCATTAATATCTTTCCGTCTATGGTGGTTTTATATACCTGGTGCTTAACGGTATCGGTAATGAACAAAAACTCAGTGCCATTCTCATTAACCAGCGTCAAACCATGCGCACCCGGAAACTCGTGTCCCCAGGTATCCAGCAGCTTGCCCGATTTATTATAGATCAGTACATTGTTTTTGGTCTCGTTGGTCAGTAACAATATCCTCCCCTTTTTATCCTGAACCATTTCATGGCAGTCGTTAACCGGGTTGATATTCGGGTCAGCTTTGCTCCATTTATTATCCATGCGGTAACGCATGTTGCCGTGACCGTAAATAGGTCCGTTATCTTTAGCCAGCAGGTCTTTTGCAATAAAAAAGCTTGCCGAAGCAATAGCTGATGTCTTTATAAAATTTCTTCTCTCCATGATCTTTGAATCTTTATGAAATAATATCTCTTACCACATTCCCGGCTACATCGGTGAGCCTGTACCGCCTGCCTAAACTCTTATAGGTCAATTTGGTATGATCGATACCCAACTGGTTTAACACCGTCGCATGAAAATCGTGCACGTGTACAGGATTTTTCACGATGTTATAGCCAAACTCATCCGTCTCCCCATAAACTACGCCTGGCGTAATACCTCCGCCAGCCATCCAAATGCTGAAGCAGCGCGGATGGTGATCGCGGCCATAATTTTTCTTCTCCAGTTTACCCTGGCTATAATTGGTTCTACCAAATTCGCCACCCCAGATCACCAATGTTTCATCGAGTAAACCGCGTTGTTTCAGGTCGGTTACTAAGGCTGCTGATGCCTGGTCGACATCCTTCGCCTGCCCTGCCATTTCCATCGGAAGGTTGGAATGCTGATCCCATCCTTGATGATACAATTGCACAAACCGAACGCCATTCTCGGACAGTTTTCGCGCCAGCAAGCAGTTGGCGGCGTAAGTACCCGGCACCAGACATTCTGGGCCATATAATTTTACAATATCATCCGGCTCTTTGGATACATCCATTATCTCCGGAACGGCGGTCTGCATCCGGTAAGCCATTTCATATTGTTTTATTTTGGTCGTGATCTCCGGATCCTGGAATTCTTTATAGGAAAGTTCATTTAATTCCGACAGCTTATCCAGCATCTTGCGTCGCTCGTGACGGTTCAATCCTTCTGGGTCGTTTAGGTAAAGTACCGGATTTTCACTGCTACTGAATAATACACCCTGGTGTATAGAATCAAGAAAACCATTGCTCCATAGCTTGGAATACACGCCTTGCCCATTTCCCTTACCTTTTGAAAGAAGTACCGTAAAAGCAGGCAGGTTTTTGTTTTCGCTACCCAAGCCATAACTCACCCATGAACCCATGCTCGGTCTGTTACCTTGCTGAGCGCCTGTCTGGAAGAAAGTGAGCGCCGGATCGTGGTTAATAGCTTCTGTGTAAAGTGTTTTGACAATACAGATATCATCAGCAATGCTGCCAATGTGCGGGAACAGGTCGCTTACCCATGCCCCTGATTTTCCGTATTGTTTAAAATCATAATATGAACCAGCTAATGGGAAAGACTTTTGCAAAGCGGTCATCCCCGTCAATATCTGGCTGCCGCGAACAGAAGGCGGTAACTCCTGCCCGAACATCTCCCGTAATTTTGGTTTATAGTCGAATGACTCTAATTGCGAAGGTGCACCGTCCTGGAAAAGATAGATCACCCGCTTTGCTTTCGGTGCAAAATTCGGTATACCAGGAATAAAATCAGCTCCGTTATCACTATTAATACCCGATAACAAATCAGGAATAAGCAGCGAACCTAAAGCCACGCTACCGATACCCAAACTCAGCCCCGACAGAAACTTGCGCCTGTTGATACTGAGACCGTGCTCTAAAAATTCTTTTTCCATAATCAGGTTTTAGTAATGGCTTCTTCTAAGTTATATATCGTATCGATCACTTTCATCATCGCAGCAAGGTTAATTTTATCCATGCTGGCGGGTATTGGATATTCGCCGACTGCCAGGAATTTCCCTGCATCTTTTTCATTGATCGACTTCAACTGATCCTGGTAATAAGATGTTAAAATGCTCATCTCCTTGCCTGTTGGTTTGCGACAAATAATCCTTCTGAATGCAGTATATATTTTATCCTTCGGCTGACTATTGTCCTGCAACAGTTTCTGAGCCAACACTCTTGCCGATTCCAGCATTGTGGGGTCGTTCATCATCTCCAATGCCTGCAGCGGAGTATTGGTACGCATGCGCTGCACTTCGCACTGATCGCGGTTGCTGGCATCAAAAATGGCCATTTCAACAGGCGGGGACGTGCGTTTTATTAAGGTATACATCCCTCGACGATACAGATTCGGCCCATGGACCTGGCGATAACTTGCCAACTGACCGCGACCTGAGGTAGTACTTTCCCACAACCCGGGAGGCTGATACGGATTAACACTCGGACCTCCTATTGTCTTGTTCAGCAATCCACTGCTGGCCAAAACCATATCCCTGATAAACTCAGCAGGCAAGCGGCTCCGTGGTCCACGGGAAAGGAGGACATTATCGGGATCATTTTTTAGTTTATCAGGAGTGACTACTGCCGATTGCCTGTATGTAGCCGACATCACAATTTGTTTTACCAGCCGCTTTACGTTCCAACCATGTGTTTTGAAGTCCACAGCAAGCCAGTCGAGCAATTCAGGATTCGAAGGCAACTCTCCCTGCATACCAAAGTCGCCTAAAGTTTTTACTATGCCCCTGCCAAAAAACTCTTCCCAGATCTGGTTAACATAAACCCTTGCTGTTAACGGATTTTTATCGTCAAAAGCCCATTCAGCCAAACCTAGCCTATTTTTTGGATAGGCATTATTAAAAGGCAAAACCGCTTTAGGTGTTCCCGGAAATACTTCATCACCATGCGAATCGTAATTGCCACGTTTTAATATGTAGGTCTTCCTGTAAACTTCACTATCCCCCATCACCGACACGATGAGTTTGCCGGTATCCATTTTATTTACAAACTTCAATACGTTTTTTGCATCCTCGTTGCTGATTTGCATTATTGGCCGTTTAGCGTAGGTTTCCGGACCGCCTACAGTTGATTGCAAACCAGGTTCCTTTACGCTGTTGAAGAATGAAAACATCTGGTAATACTCTTTCTGGGAGAAAGGATCGTATTTGTGATCATGGCAGTGTGCACATTCTAATGTCACGCCCATCAAAGCCTTACCAAAAGTATTGGTACGGTCGGTAACATAATTTACGCGGTATTCCTCATCAATTACCCCACCTTCTTCAGTGATCTTATGATTGCGGTTAAAGCCGGTGGCCAGCAATTGCTCTTTAGTATGATTTGGGATCAGATCACCCGCCAGCTGCCATGTAATGAAATCCTTGTATGGAAGGTTCTCATTGTAAGCATGGATCACCCAGTCGCGCCATGGCCATTGTGTACGATAATTATCGTCCTGGTAACCATGCGAGTCGGCATAGCGGGCAATGTCCATCCAGCGCAGCGCCATCTTTTCGCCGTATTGCGGCCGGGCCATCAGCTCATCTACTATTCGTTCATAAGCATCCGGTCTTTTATCGGCCAGAAAGCGATCCATCAGAGCCATATCAGGAGGCAGACCATTTAAGTCGAAACTTACCCGTTTTAATAAACGCTCTTTATCCGCTTCCGGGTTTGGTTTAAAACCTTTTTGCTCCTGTTTATGCAGTACAAAATAGTCGATGGTATTTTTAGGCCATGCTTTATCCTCCACCTCAGGAACCTGCGGTGACTTTGGCGGCACAAATGCCCAATGTTTCTCGTATTTAGCCCCCTGCTTTATCCATTTTTTAACCAGCTTTACTTCGTAAGGTGTCAAGGGTTTTAGGTTGGATTTAACCGTCGGCATCATATCGCTCGAATCTGTAGTAGTGATCCTGCGATAAAGCTCAGAGGCTCCCGGGTCACCCGGAACAAGAGCATGTTTATTAGGTTCGTCTTTCAACGCTGCATAAGCACTTTCCTGGATATCGAGCCTCAGATTAGCCTGGCGTTTGTTCGCATCAGGGCCATGGCATTTAAAGCATTTATCGGATAAAATAGGCCTGATATTAAAGTTATAACTAACCACATCAGGTATTTCTTCGGCGGCAACAGAACTTTCAGAGGTGTTATGACAGGCATTAAGACTAATGATTGCACCAATAAAAAAAATTGCTACACAAATAACAGCTAAACGCATTTGGGTATTTCTATGGTTATAAATTGGTTTCTTATTCTGGGAAATCAAAGCTAAAAAATAAAATCAATATGCACAATAAATGTATCAACATTACAACATATTTAATGCAAAAATCTGCAAATCAATACGTTAAATAGACCAAACAAATAAATTCGACAACACTACCATCCATTGGTGAAAAACTTAAGCAGTCTCAGCATATTTTATTTATTTTTGAAGCCCATTTAACCCGGAGAGATGTCAGAGCGGTTCAATGTGCCTGATTCGAAATCAGGTGTACTGTAACAGGTACCGGGGGTTCGAATCCCTCTCTCTCCGCGTTTGCCCGCCGAAGTTTTAACGAAGGCGGGCTTTTCATTTCTTGTCCCTCTGTATATTTTATCATTCAAAAATTATTTGGAAGCATTGTATTTTGAAATTATCTTTGTAACTAAGATACTTATTTAATAAGATATGAATATCGAGCTTATCACCCAAATACGAAGACTAAGTCAAGAATATGCATACACCTCCATCCAGATGCACGAGGCTGTTGCCCGAAAGGCAGGATTTTCAGGGACCGATCATAAATATCTCGGCTTTTTATTGCAAAAAGGACAAATGACAGCAGGCGAACTGGCTAACTTAACCGGGTTAACGACGGGGGCAGTCACAGGTCTAATAGACCGGTTTGAAAAGAAAAACCTGGTAAAAAGGGAGTTTGCTAAGAACGACAGGCGCAAGGTTTTCATTGTACCGGATAAGGAGGCAATAATGGCGCTTTTAGAGCCACTTTATAAAGAATTCAGAAACAATTCAGAGAAATTGATCGCTTCATTTCCGGATAAGGAACTAAAAATCCTTGAGGTCTATTTTTCAAATGCAATTGAAATAATGGATAAGACAACCAATAAACTCAATAGCAAATAACCAAAGCGGGTAGATATATGAGCTCCAACATACTTCAGTTTCATGAAATAGGTAAAACCAGTCTGGCATTAGTTGGAGGAAAAGCCGCTAACCTTGGAGAACTATCCAAAATTGAGGGGATTAAAGTGCCAGATGGCTTTTGTATTACTACAAATGTATATAAAGCGATTATTGACGGTAACGAAGAGTTTAATTCAATGCTGGATCAGTTGACTGCTTTAAAAGCAGATGACAGGAAAGATATCAACGCGATCAGCAAAAAAATCCGGATGCTGATCGAAAGAACACCCATTCCCGAGGGAACAACAAAAGAGATCGCGGAGCACTTTGTACAGTACGACGAAAAAGATGCTTTTGTAGTGAGGTCGAGTGCTACAGCTGAAGACCTACCGACGGCCTCTTTTGCTGGTCAGCAGGATACCTATTTAAATATTATCGGGAAAGATGAAATTCTGAGGCATGTCAGCAAATGCTGGGCTTCTCTTTTTACAGATCGGGCTGTGACTTACCGGTTGCAAAGTGAATTTGACCACCGGCAGGTCTCTTTATCTGTTATTGTTCAAAAGATGATTCCCGCACAAGCGTCAGGGATTTTATTTACTGCTGATCCCGTTACTTCTTATAGGAAAATGCTATCTATCGATGCTGGTTTTGGGCTTGGAGAAGCGTTGGTTTCTGGTATTGCATCTGCTGATAATTATAAAGTACGAGATGGAAAAATTGTCGATAAAACAATAGGGACTAAAAAACTGGCAATCCACAGTCTAAAAGATGGCGGAACAGAAACCAGGGAGCTTTTATTGGATCAGCAAAATGCTCAAACACTTACTGACGAACAAATTTTGCAACTGGCCGGCATAGGAAGGCATATCGAAGCGCATTTTGATTGCCCGCAAGACATTGAATGGTGTTTGGCTGATGGTACATTTTATATTGTACAGAGCCGGCCAATCACTACCTTATACCCTATTCCTGAAGCAAATGATCAAGGTAGTCATGTTTATGTATCGGTTGGCCATCAGCAAATGATGACTGATGCCATGAAGCCCTTAGGCTTATCCTTGTGGCAATTAACAGCCTTCCGGCCCATGTTTAAAGCGGGTGGAAGATTATTTGTTGACATTGCATCTAATCTGGTCTCGCGTGCCGGCAGGAAAATGATAATAGATGTGATGGGCGAACATGATCCGCTTATAAAAGACGCGCTTATTACCTTAACGGAGCGGAAAGATTTTATAAAACCTTTGTCTGCTTACAACGAAGACTTAAATCAGATTAAAAGCAGTAAAAGTAAGTCGACGGCAGATATTCTCGCCCAGATAAAAAACGATCCAAAAATTGTTGCCGGTTTGATTAAGCGTAGTGAGACAGCGGTTGAAGCATTAAAAGAAAACATCCAAACGAAATCAGGACAGGAATTATTTGATTTTATACTGGATGATATTCAGCAATTAAGAAAGAGCTTGCTTGATCCGCAAAATATAGGCGCGATTATGGCCGCTGTTGACGCCGCGTCGCGACTCAATGAAAACATAAAGGAATGGCTGGGCGAAAAAAACGTTGCAGACACTTTGTCTCAATCCGCTCCCAACAATATTACTTCAGAAATGGGGTTGGAATTACTGAATGTCGCGGATGTAATTCGGCCTTACCCTGAAATAATTGAGTATTTGCAAAAGGTAACAGATGATGACTTTTTGAATGAATTGATCAGGTTTGAAGGTGGGCAAAAAGTGCGGGGTGCCATCAGTGCTTATCTTAATAAATACGGTATGCGATGTGCAGGTGAAATAGACATTACAAAAACACGATGGAGCGAAAGACCGGTGATAATACTCCCAATGCTACTCAACAACATCAAAAATTTTGAACTAAATGCCGGAAAACGAAAATTTAAGCATGGGCAAAAGGAAGCCTTAGAAAAAGAAGTGGAGTTATTAGACCGGTTGAGCAGGCTGCCTGATGGCGAACAAAAAGTGCAGGAAACAAAGCAAATGATCAGCCTGCTACGGAATTTCATCGGCTATCGTGAATATCCAAAGTATAGTATCATTAGCCATTTCTGGATTTGTAAACAAGCATTATTAAAAGAAGCCGAGTGCCTTGTACAAGCCAATGTCATTCATGAAAAAGAAGACGTTTACTATCTCACTTTTGAAGAGTTTAGCGAGGTTGTACGAACACAAAAACTGGATTTTCAGCTCATCATCAAACGTAAAGAAGAGCACAAGCACCATGAAAAATTAACTCCGCCCCGTGTTATCACTTCTGATGGTGAGATTATTGTGGGTAAGTATAACCGGGAAGATTTACCGGCAGATGCGATAATAGGCCTGCCTGTTTCTTCCGGAGTTGTCGAAGGGCGTGCACGAGTGATTCTAAATATCGAAGATGCAGATTTAGAAGGCGGAGATATCTTAGTCACCGCCTTTACTGATCCGAGCTGGACGCCCTTATTTGTATCTGTGAAAGGCCTTATCGTCGAAGTTGGTGGAGTGATGACCCATGGCGCAGTTATTGCCCGTGAGTATGGTTTGCCTGCAGTTGTAGGCGTAGAGAACGCTACCAAACTGATCAAAGACGGCCAGACTATACGGGTGAACGGGACTGATGGATATGTGGAAATACTATAAGTTGTACAGCAAATAGCTACTTTAGCAATACAAAGGTTTACTTTCAACTTTCACAGAGGATATCTATCATGAACCCGACATTACAATACATTGGCATAGTTAGCTCAGAACTCAAAAATATGGATGATTGTCCACGGCAGGCCGATGAACATGCACCGGCAGCATCGGTAATTGTCTATCCCGAATTTGCCGATGGCATAAGGAATATAAAACCGGGCGATGAGATATTACTACTTACCTGGCTGCATATGGGTGACAGAAACGTGTTGGAAACACGGCCAAGAAATAACCCTAATGCCCCGCTTACGGGTATATTTTCAACCCGCTCACCTAATAGACCCAATCCTGTTGGCATTCATTCAGTAAAGGTTATTTCAATAGCTGACGGCGAGATTGAAGTAGATGGCCTTGAGGTGCTTGACCAGACACCGGTAATCGATATTAAACCCATCTGGAACACCCAGATTTAACCTGTTAACAGCCTGCAATTTTCCAAAAAGGCCAATACTATTCTGCCTTATTTAAAACTACACCCCGCTAAAAATAGAAAAACCGCCATCAACACAGATCATAGCACCGGTTACAAAGGCAGAAGCATCACTTAACAGCCAAACCAGGGCTCCTATCAATTCATCGGGATGACCAAAACGTTTGAACGGCGTATTTCTGATCACAGCCTCACCTCTTGGCGTATAACCGCCCTCAGGTCTGGTTAACAAATTTCTATTTTGTTCGGTCAGAAAAAAGCCCGGAGCAAGCGCATTCATGCGGATGGTATCACCATAGCGGTTAGCCAGCTCAACTGCAAACCATTGATTATAACAATCCATCGCTGCCTTACCCATATTATAACCAATAACTTTGGTCACCGCTCTTTTCGAATTCATTGAGGATATATTAACAATGCTACCCTTACCAGTTTTAGCTATCGCTTCGCCAAAAACCTGCGTTGGTAATAAAGTTCCCCAAAGGTTCAGATCCATTACCTGCTTCATGCCGTCCAGGTTCATTTTGAAAATATCTTCATCGGACTGTAAAACACCTTGTGGCATGTTACCTCCTGCCCCGTTTACCAGCCCATCAATCCGGCCAAATGCCTTTAATATTTTATCCCTTGCAGCAACCAGATCATCTTGATTTAATACGTCTGCGACAACAGCCAAAGCTTTGCCACCTTTTTTATTAATAACATCTGCCCTTTCATTTGCGGTTGCCTCATTGCGTCCCAATATGACAACCGTGCCGCCTGCGTCGACGATACCATTTACAAATGAGTTGCCCAATATACCGGTACCGCCGGTTACCACAATTACTTTGCCTTCTAAAGAAAATTTATCGTTCATTGATTTATGAGTTTATTTTATGTCAGGGATATTAATAACATCCATATCCGTGTAATCCAAATTTTCGCCGGCCATTCCCCAGATAAAGCTGTAGCTGGCGGTACCGCTGCCCGAATGTATACTCCATGGCGGGGAAACAACATAACCACAATTATTTACCGTAACGTGCCGTGTTTCATCTCCCTGTCCCATGTAATGGAATACTTTCTGTCCGGCAGATAGATCGAAATAAAAATAAGCTTCCATGCGGCGGTCATGAGTATGAGCCGGCATGGTATTCCAAACGCTTCCTTCCTGTAAAATGGTAAGCCCCATCACCAGTTGGCAGCTCTTTATACCATCCATGTGAATGTACTTATTGATCGTCCGCCTATTGGCAGTAGACGCATCACCGGCGCTTACTTTTGCTGCTTCCGCATGAGTCATAACCGAAGTGGGGTGAAAGGCATGAGCTGGAGCAGATAATAAATAGAATATGGCTGGGTTCCCGGCGTCTTTACTACTAAAAGTCACATATTCGGTGCCCTTGCCTATGTAAATACAATCTAGTTTATTTACACTATAAGTTTGGCCGTCAGCTGATATTTCACCGTCCCCGGCTACGTTAATAATGCCGATTTCTCGCCGTTCAAGAAAATATTTCGACCTGAGGTTGGGGTAAGTATTTAGTTCTAAAGACTTATTTACCGGATTGGCAGTTCCGATAATCATGCGGTCATAATGCGTATAAACGCAATTGATCTTGTCTGGTTCGATCAGATCATCGATCAGAAATCTTTCCCTTATCAGTGTTGTTTGATAGGTCTTAAAATCATCAGGATGGACAGCGTGTATTACTTTCAAAGCTCAGATGGTTTTATAGTATGCAGCGCAAACTTGCAAAAGATTAATTATTAACCAAACAAATCATTGTTTTTTTACATATTATATTTGTCCTGTGAAAATTATATTTTTTTAGACAAAGTGATTAGTTCTAATTGAATTTTTGCCACTTGGGGTTACTGCCAATCAAGAAAATGAATAACTTAGTACCGAAAAACATTACCGCTATAAAAAGCACGTCCGCACAAATGAAAAAAGTTCAACTATTTAGAAACTTCCTTTGGTTTCCGATAATAAGTATTACTCTTTTCAACGTAACATTTAAAATCGAAGACAAAAACTATCACATCCCGCAGAGTCATTACATTATTCTTGCTGTGTTAATTTTTTTATTCATAGCTACATTTTTCGTTGGCAAGGGCTCATAGAATAAATGATAGAATTTTTGAAAAGGGGTTCATTTCAGAACAAAAAACGTCAATTTTCGTTTAACAAACTCGGATAATACCCTGAAATAGATCATGGTATTAAAACTTTATATTTAAGAATAACAACTAATAATGAAAAAAGCATTAATCACAGGAATTACCGGTCAGGATGGCGCTTATCTTGCAGAATTTTTATTAAAGAAAGGATACGAGGTACATGGCATAAAAAGAAGAAGCTCATTATTTAATACCGATCGTATCGACCATCTTTACCAGGATCCCCATGAGACTAATATAAAATTCACACTGCACTATGGCGACTTATCAGATTCAACAAATCTAATCAGGATCATACAACAGGTTCAGCCCGATGAAATCTACAATTTGGGTGCAATGTCGCATGTAAAAGTAAGTTTCGATACACCTGAATATACGGCAAACGCCGATGGTATTGGTACTTTGCGTTTACTTGAAGCTATCCGTATACTGGGTTTAGAAAAGAAAACCAAAATATATCAGGCCTCAACTTCTGAGTTATACGGTTTGGTACAGGCGGTGCCTCAATCTGAAACTACACCGTTCTATCCACGTTCACCTTATGCTGTAGCTAAATTGTATGCTTACTGGATCACGGTGAATTATCGCGAGGCTTATGGAATTTATGCCTGCAACGGTATCCTGTTTAATCACGAAAGCCCATTACGTGGAGAAACCTTCGTAACCCGTAAGATTACCCGTGCCGTGTCGAAAATTGCTCTTAACATGCAAAATACCTTATTTTTGGGCAACCTTGATGCACAGCGCGACTGGGGGCATGCGAAAGATTATGTTGAAGCAATGTACCTGATCCTTCAGCAGGAAACTCCGGAAGATTATGTTATTGCAACCGGTGTAACTACACGTGTGCGCGAGTTCGTAAGAATGTCGTTTAAAGAATTAGGTATTGAGGTTGAATTCCGCGGTGAAGGAGTAAATGAAAAAGGCTATGTGATTTCTTGCGCTAACCCTGATTACCAGGTAGAAACAGGCAAGGAAGTAGTAGCTGTGGATCCTAAGTATTTCCGTCCAACAGAGGTGGACCTGCTAATTGGCGATCCAACCAAATCTAAAACCAAGTTAGGTTGGGAACCCAAATACGATTTGCAAATGCTGGTAAGCGAAATGGTTCAGGCGGACGTTGATCATTTCAGAAAAGAGAAATTACTGAGAGAATACGGTTATACTATCAAAAATCAGTTCGAATAATCTTCAATTCAGAATAAGCACGAAAGCCTTTAAGATTTGTTCTTAAAGGCTTTTTCTATGAAAAGTAGTTTTATTTTTCAACGATGCTTTTGTAGACACCGAGGGTTTCATCCGCAATCAGGTTCCAGTCATATCGTCTCATATCGTAATCAACCCGCTGATTTTCTGTTAAGCTGATATTATTCAAATGATTCAATAAAGACGCTTCATTCCCTACTTCAAAATAATTCCCGGCAGGAAGATTTACTTGTGTATTTGCCGGAATGTTACTGGAGAGGATCGGTAGCCTGTAACTCATTGCTTCCAGTAATACTATAGGTAAGCCTTCATAAAATGATGGGATTACAAACAATGCGGCATGGGTAAATAGTTGATGCAACTTACCTCCCTTGATAAAGCCTGTTAAAACCACATTGTTTTTATGAGCCAATTCTTTCAGTTTCAGGGAATATTCTGATTCATGGTCGGCATCGCCTGCGATTACCAATTTATATTTTTTTGATATTTCAGACTTAGCATAAGCATGCACCAGGTAATCAAAGCCCTTTTCCGGCACCAACCTGCCCAGAGTAAATAAATAGTGACCTTTTACCAGGTTCAATGATTCAATATAATCTGAATCTTCACTTAGTATCGGCTTATCAACGCCATTAGGAATAAGGACACAGTCATTTCGCCCATAAGCCGCAGCAACATGATCTTTGATCTCTTGTGATATAACGATCACCTTTTTTGAGAACTTCACTCCCATCAACTCCCCGGTCTTTAGGAAGAATTTGGCGATGCCATTCCACTTCATCCTTTTGTAATCAGGGCCGTGATGCGTCATCACCACTTTAAGACCTAGCAAGCGTGCCAACCCGGCAACCAAATTAGGACCGATAGCATGAATATGCAAAATGTCAGGGCGATTAACCGCAGCGTGAAATACTGCTAATGTGCTGTGTACAATCGCCTCAAATGATTTACTTTTAGGCGAATAGATATTCTTTAATTTGATGCCGTGATGTTCTTCCAGGTTTTTATCTATCACATAATTGCTGCGGCATATCACGGTAATAGTGTTTGCCCCACCTTTTATCATCCTCGGATAAAGATGCTCGCAATGTGTTTCCACTCCACCCGGGATATGAGGAATACCTCGGGTGCCCATTACCATTATTTTCATTGTGGTATTAGTTAGAGTGCAACGTTTAAATTACTGTAGATATCTTTCAATATGCCATAGTGCCGCTCATAGCTCACCTGGTTCGAAATGAATTTATAAGCATTTTCGCCAAATCTTTTCTTCATCTCATCATCATTCCAAAGCTTGATGATCTTCTCACGCAGATCATCTGCATTGAATGATTCAAACAACAAGCCTGTCTCACCGTCATGTATCAATTCCGGTATGCCGCCTATTCTCGCACCAACAATCGCTTTCTTGAACGACATGGCCTCGATTACTGAGAATGGATAGTTCTCGTACCACTCAGACGGACAAACCGTAAACTGCGCATTAGTTATCAGGTTATAGACCTCGGGCAGGGTTTTATGACCGAGCAGTTGTACGTTTGTAATATTATTCTCTTTAATGTGCGCCTGGAATTCAGGAAGCAAGTTCCCTCCTCCTACTATTTTTAAAGGAATATCTAATCCGTTGATCGCTTTAAATAAGGTGGATACGCCTTTAATTTTCTCCAGCCTGCCAACATACAAAATATACTTTTCATTGTCGTTTTTCTGCTGAGCAGCCAGTGCTTCGCGATTAAAATTAAAGCACAAGTTAGTCAACCTTAATTTATCTCTGAAGAAATTGAATTCATAAAATTTCTTATACAAAAACTCTGACGGGCACAGGAAGTAATCTACGTGCTTAAACAGGTTCATGTACCGGTGAACGTAGTTTTCCAAGCCTGCCAACGAACTTGCCATGTACGAGTTCTTTTTACATTTGTTGATGCCGCATTGAATAAAGTAACCACCTTTACATTTCTCACAAATGCTACCATGGGATATGAACGAGTTTTCAGGACATATTAAAGTATAATCATGCAGCGTCCAAACAACGGGTATTTTATGCTTTTTAAGCACCGGCAATATACTCGGCGTAATATAATGGTTGATGTTATGCAAATGCGCTATGTCGACCTTGGTTTCGGATAGCAATCGCTCCATGTTTACCTTAGCCTGTTTGGAATAAATGCTTTTTCCAAGGGCCTTAACACCGCCTACAATACTTTTATTGGCATTTAGCTTTTTATAATCGATAAAGTCGACAAAATATTTGTCGTAACCGTAACTTTCAAAGTCTTTATCCGATTTCATGGCAAAAGGGATCACATTATGCCCTTTGCCCTGGTAAAGCTTTCTTACATTGTCAACATAGGTCCAATCACCCCCTACCTGAAACCATACCCAATTCACCATTAATATGTTTAAAGGGTTTTGGCTTTGTAAATTTTCCATTCGCAGATTTTGTACTGGTTAATTATCTAATTGTCCGTAAATATTTGGGGGCTGTTTATTTTTTCTTTTCCATTAGTTCATCAAAGAACGTAATGATGCGGTCCACCTGGGTAGTGTAGTCAAATTCATTCTGGGCCAGTTTACGTCCATTTTGTCCAATTACTTCAGCTTTACCATAATCGGCAAAAATATCGGATAATGTTTGTGCTAGGTGATCCGGGTCATTGGGCTCAGTTAAGAACGAGTTTTGTCTATCGGTTAAATATTGAGGAATTGACCCGGTAGAAGTAGTTAAAACTGGCTTCCCTGTCGACAAATACTCAGCAATTTTAGTCGGGAAACAGTGCTCTGATTGTTGGTTGTTAGGTTTCGCTAATGCCAAAACAGCAGCATTGGTCATTCTTTCTATCATTACTGGCCTGTCTACATATCCCGTAATCTCGATATTATCCTGCATTTTGTTTTTGTCGATAAATTCAATGACGTCATCCTTATTAGGCGATACATTTAAATCCCCCATTAAGACAAGCCTTTTGCCCGGTGTCTTTTTCGTGAAAATAGTATATCCCTGCAACAGGTCCATAATTCCATCCTTGAACTGATTGAGTGCCCCCGTGTAGACTATTTCGCCGCTATTATTCGGTGTGTGTTTAAAATTGCTTGTATTGGTGATGATCGGGACAATTATTTGCTTAGCTTTTTTGTTTATCTTTTCTACAAAGTAATCATATAAGCTATCTGAAATTACGATCAAGCCGTCAAATACTTTAAATAAGTATTTAATATATAGATTGATGTATATCTTTCTGAAGAAGCTGCGCTTCACAGCAAATACAAACGGAAATTCGCTTATCTCAAGTACAAATTTACACCTGTCAATCAGGCTGAACAGCTTATAGGTAACAATCATATACCACCTGTTATCTACAATAAGCAGGATATCGGTATTGCGTTTTTGGGTGGCTACATAGCCCAATGTTTTAAAGAAAGATATAAAATCATTGAAGCGCCGTTTGATAAATGATTGGCTTCTGACAGGATTTATTGGATACCTGAATTTTATCCCCTCATACTCTCCTTGTTTCTCAAAATTCAGTGCTTTTGTTTTATGGCGTTCTGTTGGCCTTGGAACTACAACTTCGACATCATGGCCTCGCTCCTTAAACCGTTTGGCATATAAATGAATTCTGTTTGTAGCAGCCATGCCATGCGGATAGGCTTCATTTAATATAATGGTAATGTTCATTATTAATCAAAATCTGGGGCTGAAAAACTTAAAAAATTATTTTAAAACTTTGAATTTTTAGCCAGCAATTATAATTCCAAACGTTTCCGAAATCATTACGAAATTATTCGTTTGGGTTATTAATGGGCTTAATGACCTTACAGGGGTTGCCCGCAGCGATTACATTAGCAGGGATACTTTTGGTTACTAAACTATTTGCCCCAATAAGTGAGTTCTCACCAATAGTAACTCCCTTTAAAACTACGCAATTTACGCCCAGCCAAACGTTATCCTCTATTATGATTTCGGCCGGGGCGCTGGTTCTGGGGTCGTCCAGGTGCCAGTCAGAATCAGTGATCAGAGTATTTGCGCCGCAACGAACATTTTTACCCAATTTGATTAATTTAAATGCACCTATTACTGTACCACTAAACCCGCAATTATCGCCAATTATTATTTTTGCGCCATAGCCTTGTGTCGAAATCATACACGGCCGGTCAATCCCTATCCAGTTACTGCCTACAGCCGAATTAAAAATGCAATTTTCGCCAATCTCTATCTTGCTGTCTTTTGCTTTAAAAAAATGTGTTTTTCCATAGAATGCCGCACCTTTGCCCACTTTAACAGTCCAAATATACGCCCGTAAATAGTTTATGTTGCCAAAAAACTTTCGAACTTTTCCTAATCTCCAATAGATCGATCTGGTTAATAACATTTTTATTTCTAAAATCGATAATAATAATTAACTCAATGCATTATACGCAATTTGATCGGAGGTTGGTTCCTCTGCAAGATGGTAATAGGTAACCTGCCTGACGTTGACGTTTACAAACCCAATCAAGAGTGTAATGAAATAGTAATATGCACCGGTAGAAAAAGTTACATATATCGCGAACCCCCCACATGCCAGCATCCAAAAGAAGATCGTAATTTTAGCATTCGTCACCCACAAAATTTTTAGAGGGTTCTTTTTTAAAAGACTATAAACCAGGTACAAAAAGTATAGAATGCTGGTTTGTAAGCCAAACCACCATGTAGCTAAAATGTATTGATTATCCAGCCACTCGTAAGGTGCTTTTCTATCGCCCGACCAATTCCAGGTTGCAGAGGGGCCAGAGCCTTTAAACAACGTTCTTGTATCGTATTGATCCATGAATTCTTTTAACTGGCTGCTTCGGCTGTCTTCACCCATCCTACCTGTAAATACTGTGCTCAAATCTTTTAATGTACCAAATTTATCAAGATTAGAAACAATATAATAAGCTGCGAACAGTACCAAAAAGCCCATCATTGCCAGTAAAAAATAACTTCTGCCCTCTTTCAAGTCCCTTCTCAATTTGATAAACAAAAAGACCGCTATGATAACAAGGTAACTTCTTGATGCAATGGCAAAAGCAAAAAAGGCTAATGCCATAATTGAACAATACTTAATCAGCTTTGCAAAGCTGGTTTTGTCATCATTATCCAAAAAGAAAAAGGGGTAAATCCAAAGTAATGTGACTGTAGTGTCTCTTATAGCATTTAAAGCAGCTGACCTGTCCGAAACAGAACCCAGTAAACCTATCCTCACAAGGTTAAAGACAAACAAAATGGTGCACAGGTATTTAAAAAACTTAAATAATCGTTCCGTATAAGCGGTTTCGGCAGTAAAGTATAATAACCCAAAGTTTATCCAGGTTCCTATACCCTTTGGCGAGTAAAATTTGGTTGGAGATGATGTGAATATCGATAGATCGTTAAATGAAGCTATAAATACGAAAGCAACCATCAATACATAACACGCATTAATTATAAAAGGGAAATTTTTATGGTAAGCTATAAAGCAATAAATGCTGCAAAAAGTGACGAGAATACTAAATAAAAAGGATGCTTTGCCATAAAACGTCCCACTATCACCTGTAGATTCCTCGCCATGCATGCTAAGCTGGCTTAGTATCAATGAAAAAACATGGACCCAAAGCGCAGTCAGAATAAAATAGAATAAAAAACGTGTAACCTTCTCCATATAGCCAAATTTCTACCCTGTTCCCGGTCAATAAACGAGGTGCTAATTACACGAAAGTGATATAGAACTGAAAGCCCGAAATGCTTTCAAAATATAATACTTTCATCTTTATGCGCCTGCGTTAACCAACACTTATAAAGTTAATTTATTTTGAAGTGATGATGATCGTGCGACTGTTAAAACCTGCTTAAAAAGCCTCTCATAGCACGGCCAAATGTATTTTTGGGGCGACTTGTATAAGTATTGTAGTAACTATTGTTATAGTTATAACCGTAACCGTACTTTTCTCTTTTTATACCGTTAAAAATAAGATTCATCTTTGGAAATCTATTCTCGTTTTTAACTTCGTTTATAAAGTCAAGTTCTTCTTTCAACGTATAACCCTGCCTTATTACGTATAAAGCCGCATCGGTTACTCTTGATATGATCAATGCATCGGTCACCAAATGTATTGGTGGGCTATCAACGATCACAAAATCATATTTTTTGCGAAGGATGTCGATTAAATTATCCAGATTGACCTTTTCGAGCAATTCCGAAGGGTTTTCCTGGATAGTACCGGCACCCATCACGTCCAATCCGGCAATACCTGAAGGACGGATAAGACTATCAATTGACAAATGATCACTTTCCAGATAATCGCTGATGCCTAAATGTTCATCCGGCAGTTCAAAAATCGAAGCGATTTTAGGCTTTCTAAGGTCCATCTCCAGGATGATGGTCTTTCTTGCAGCATACGCCAGTGTGACAGACAAGTTTGCGCTAACAAAGCTTTTCCCCTCGCCTGACGTGCTTGAGGTAACAATGCACACCTTTCCCCCTTCGTTACCACCGAGCACCTGGTATAGCTTTGAACGTAAAGCCCTGAATTGTTCGCCAATAGCAAAACTGCCCCGTTCTTTTGTTATCACAATAGGAGTCGATGATTCCTGGAATGACAGTTCACCTAGAATAGGGATATCTACTTCCTGTTCAATTTGCCTGCGGTGAGTAATTTTATCATCAAAGCTGTTACGGGTATAGATAATGCCTACTGGGATAAGCATGCCCGCAAATAACGCCAATGCATATACTATTGATGACTTTGGCCATTTTGAATCACCCGCATGTGCGTAATCCACTACTTTGGCATCTGTAACTGTTGATGCGTATTTCAAAGATAAGGCCTCACGTTGTTCTAACAGGAAAGAATACAATTTCGCTTCCACGTCTTTGTCCCGCTGCATACCATTGATCTGCGTTTGTTGTCCCGGAAGACTTCTTATCTGGCTTTCGGCTCTGGAATTAGTCGATTGCAATTGACCTCTTGTAAGCAACAAGGTTTCTTTATCGTTACGTATTTTCTCCCTGATATTAGCTTGTAAAGTGCTGATCTCATTATTAACAGACTCAAATATAGGGTTGTCAGGCGGGTTGTTGGCTAACAAATTCTGCTTCTTTAACTCTGCGTCAGTCAGTTTATCCAGCATTGAATTGAGGCTCGCATCCTGCAGTCCTACCGTTGAGGGTTGCTTATTTGAACCCGGAGAATTAACATAACTTTCAATACTATTGATGATCCTCACCTGTAAATTAATATCATCAAGCGCTTTCTGGCTTGTTTGGGCATCCTGAACAAAAGTTTGAGACTGTGCATCGATATTATTGGTCAAACCTTTAGAGCTCGCATAGCTTTGAATTTCGGCCTCGCTCATATGCAGGTCTTTAGCTATTGAGTCAATGCGCTTATTAATAAACTTGATATTCGCTTCGGTTTTCTTGTTCTTTTCATCCACCGCACCCTTCAAATAAGCATTAATTACGGCGTTAAGAACGTCAACCCCACGTTGCGGAACAACGTCGGACGTCGACAAAACAACAAAAGGCACATCCTTGTCATCCAAAGTGGATTTCAGACCGGTCACATAACCATCGGCAACATTCGACGGGTCTCCTATCGTTATACTAATCTTCGATCCAATAAACGCATTAAGATATGGTGTTGGGTCTAATTTCCACAAGCCAAAATCACTCTGAATATATTGACCGTATTTAAACTGACTTTGCTTGCCATTTTTATCTTCAACAGTGAACCCTTGTGCATTATCAATGGTGATATCCAGCTTTATACCCTTATCATCAATTTTATCAGGCATTTTTATAAACTGGAATTTTACAGGAGAATTTTTATACAGGTCGGTCGAAACCATACCTTCTTTTTTGTTATAGCCAACCCACAGGTTCATACTATTGACTACCTGCATCATTATCTTTTTCGACTTCAGTATTTCGATTTCATTTTCGAAAACAACAGGCGTACTGATCTGGTCAAGCTGATTAATATTGTCCCTGTTATCTTGCCTTGCATCCTGACTTTTACTGTCTTTAAATGCTATAGTTGCATTTATCGGGTATATAGGCTTAGCATATTTTAGATAAAAAAATGCTAAGCCTAAAAATATTATTAAGGATAAAAGAAATATAGGCCAATGAAAAACATACTTCTTGAAGACCTTCGCAAAATCCGTATTCTGATTTTGTGAAACCGGCAATGTTATTGTCGTAAACCTATTGTCGTTTGTGGTAACAGCCATTGATTTTATTAAAAGTTTTTACGGGAAACCAGTATAAGCGCAGCAACAGATAGAGCCGATATTATCAAACTAACTCTCTGGAAGCCCGCCGTATTATTATTTGAAATTTTAGAACGATTTGGCGTTACTACCAATACATCGTGATTTTTCAGATAATAGTATGGGGAATCAAATAATTTTTTTGAATTCAGATCAATTGGAATGTATTCGCGTTTTCCGTTGATTTCCCTTACCAAAAATATCTGACGTATAGCTGTTATATTTAGATCGCCTGCCATGCTTAATGCTTCTGGTATAGTAATTCTCTCGTTTTGAATAGTGAATACATCCGGTTTAGCAACATCGCCCAATACGGATATTTTAAAATTGGTAATACGAACATTCACAACCGGCTTTTTAAAGTAGCTCGATAGCGATGCCTGTAGCTGATCGGTAAGATTGGTTGTGTTCAAACCTGCAACTTTAACTTGCCCCAGATATGGCAAATTAATATTGCCATTTAAATCAACCATGTAACCTATAACTGCATTTTCAGGCGTGGTTGTATCGGTTGAGCCTGACGCACCGCTTATTCGGTTAAGGTTGTAACCGAATAAATTAGCACCTTCAGAAGGGCTTGTAACGCTGATAGCCAGTATGTCGCCTGGCTGTATAATCAGCGGAGAAAAGTTATTGATATCCTCCTTGGTAATATTATTTTGATTTAGATCCTGGAAATAAGGGACTTTTTCATAATTGGCGCATGAGCTGCAGAATACCGCAACAAGTACGAATAGGAGAAATAGTGTTGATTTGAAGTTCATAGTGGAGATTGTTTAGATGTTGTGCATGAGTTCTTGTGACTATAAATACATGAAGATTTGGCGATAGTAATATAAGTTTTATTTTTAATAATAATTAATTTGAGCTGCCCTGTTTTCGTGTCTATCAAATAATTATTAAATCATTGAATTGTTTTATAATTCTTGCTAAATGCTCTTCACTCTATCCTGTTCACTTTCGACAAAGAACAACTATTTTTTGTAAAAAATGTTTCACCCTGTAAGCTAATTTTCAATCGGCATTTAACGACTCGTCTTAGATGAAGGTTTCAACTATAAACCAAATCAACACATTAAATGATTACAGCAATTACGAAAAAGCATACCAAAACCGGGACAGGCAGAATTGAACTTTAATAATACCTGACAATTAAGCTCTAATAATAAAGCCGTAACTAAAATCAACTAGATTTCATAAAAGGACAAAAATACCCGGATGGTATCAGAGAAGCTTTTGTAGCCTATTTCCTGAAATGCCTAACTTTTAAACTTTTAAATACGTATCAGGTCTCCGATCTCATGGATCGTCGTGTTAAAACTTCATTAACTAACTGAATTTTTGATGACCAACAATGGCCTTATTTGCAAACAACTGTTTTGTATTAAGTACAATATTTCCTCTGCCGTAGGCTGCATTTCTAGGTGTAAATATGCTTGTATAAACTTTTACTCAAATGGGGATTTTTTTACCCGGACGAGATCATGTTTTTCTGTTTTAAAAAATTAGCCAACAATTTAACAATTAAATAATTGTGTTTCCTATTAGTACATATGAAGGGTTTTCCATTATCTATACAAATAAAAATTGAATTTTTTTTTAAAAAGCATATAATAAGTTATAGAATTTATTTTAATGCATAGTTATTGCATAATAGTAAACATCAAACCTATTGAACTATGGTACACAGGTACAAACAATTTCATAATGTAATTAATATAACATTAGACTATCTGTTGTTAAACTTGTCGTTGATCCTGGTTTACAATTACTTCAACCATACTTTAATATCGTGGGTAAATAATAAAAGCTATCTGCCAATAGTGTTGGTATTCAATCTTTTATGGCTTTTGTCTTCTAATATCACCAGTCTGTACAATAATGTTTCGGATATCGATCTTAAAGTTTATCGCAATGTGGCTAAAACATATCTGCTTTACCTTGCCCTGATATGCGTTATTATACTGGTGATGAACGGAACCAAAACTCACTTTATAACAAAAGAATATTTATTCTATTCCATGTCCCTATTCGGGGTATTCCTTGGCATATGGAAAATAGGATTCTTTGCGATGAGGAAAAGTGATAAAGTGTTAATGAATAATTCACGCAATGCCATTATAGTTGGAGCCAGCCGTGCTGGAAATGAGCTTTATAACCAATTTAATAATAAAGTATTAAAGGGATATAATTTGTTGGGCTTTTTTGACGACGAACCATCAAGGGTTAGCCCGAAACACCTTTATTTGGGTAATACCAGCCTGTGTATGGATTATGTTCTCAAGAATAACGTTGAAGAGATATTTTGTGCACTACCTTACTCAGAACATAAAACTATCGAGCGTTTAATGTCTGATTCAGACAAAAATCTGATCAGATTTAAAATAGTACCCGAATATCACGAATATTTTAAAGACACATCCTAACTTCAAAATTTAAGAAAAATTTCCATCCTTAACGTTAAGGAGTACACCTTTAAGTAAAA
>JACXTT010003922.1_pt1 | contig 22427 bp, 23 predicted proteins | sample 9270951 | NCBI WGS metagenome assembly JACXTT01 (sample SAMN15532306, study PRJNA645909) | rock metagenome | isolation source: weathered quartz diorite | place: Puerto Rico | collected 2017-06-21
GTGCAAGACGCGTCGGGAATTCCAACCTGTTGGAGCATTTTGATCGCGTGTGCGCGCGCTTCCGGTTTCGAGTGGCCGAGGTGCAGCTGCGTCACTTCCATCAATTGCTTTGACACGCGCATAAACGGATTGAGCGACGTCATTGGATCCTGAAAGATCATCGCGATTCGCTTGCCGCGCAAGTCACGCAGTTCGCCAGACGAGAGCCGCAATACATCCGCGCCGGCGAAGTTGATTGAACCCGAGACAATCTTGCCCGGCGGCGTTGGAATCAATTTCATCAGCGCGAGATTTGCCACGGTTTTTCCTGAACCGGATTCGCCCACGATCCCGAGTGTCTCACCGCGCTGAACTTCAAAGCTGACACCGTCCACGGCCCTAACGGTGCCATCCTCGGTGTCGAAGTAAACCCGCAGGTCTTTGACGCTCAGAAGATTTCCGTTTGGTTCATTCATCAGTCGCGTCTCATCTGCGGATCTAGCGCGTCTCGCAATCCGTCACCCACGAAATTCAGAGAGAACAACATCAGGGCCATCGTCACGCCCGGAAAAATCAATTGCCACGGGTAAACCGCGAGGTTCTGCGCGCCTTCGGCCGCGAGGCTGCCCCACGAAACGCGGGGCGGCCTGACGCCGAGACCGAGGAACGAAAGAAACGCCTCGCTCAACATCACGGTGGGAATCGTCAGCGTCGCATAGACGATCACCGGACCCAGCGCGTTAGGAACCAAATGCCGAAAAATAATCTTTGAAGTGGAAACGCCAGTCGCGCGCGCCGCTAAAACAAATTCCTGGTTCTTCAGCGACATGATTTGGCCGCGGACGATGCGCGCCATCGTCAGCCATGACACGGCGCCCAACGCAAAAAACAGTTGGGCGAGTTGCACGGTCGGCGTCTTGGCCGGTAACAATGCCAGCAAAACGATCACGATGATCACGTAGGGCAGCGAGTAGAGGACATCGACGATCCGCATCATCAGGTCGTCTATGGGTCCACCGAGATAACCGGCGATCGCGCCATACGAAACTCCGATCACCAGCGACACCAGCGTGGCAATCAACGCGACCATCAAGGAAATCTGCCCGCCGGAAAGAACCCGCGCCAAAATGTCGCGACCGGCGATGTCCGTCCCCATCGGATGCCTCCATGAGAACTCTCCGTTCGGTCCGCGGAATGGCGGAAACGATTTCAGCAGTTTTGTGTCTCTGGGAATTGACTCGTACGTATTGCCGGTGGTGGCCTTGATGATCGAAGGACCTGCAATCGAAGCGAGCGCGAGAATGATAACCACGATCATCCCAAATACCGCCAACCGATTTCGCAAAAGACGTCGCCACGCATCACGCCAAAGCGAGCTGCCGGTTGCGATCTCACCAGTCACGAGTTCCTTCACGTCGCGCTCAGCGACGGCGTACTCAGCACCGACATGAATCTCAGCTTCGGTAACCTTGGGGATTTGGGCGTCGTGATCGTCCATAGCCACTAATCAGGTGTATCGAATCCTCGGATCGATGAACGCGTACGAGATGTCCACCAGCAAATTAAAGACGAGCACCGCGATCGCAATGAACGCCACGATCCCAATGATGAGTGGCTCATCGCGATTGAAACACGCGTTGATGAAGTAGTTTCCCAGACCCGGCAGCGCAAAGACGCGCTCAACCACCACCGTGCCTGTAATCAAAAAAGCTAGCGCCGGGCCTGAGAATGAAACCACCGGCAGGAGGCCCCCGCGTAGCGCGTGACGAACGACGACCTGTCGTTCACTCAAACCTTTGGCGCGCGCCGTGCGAATGTAATCTGACCGCATGACTTCCAACATTCCCGATCGCGTCAGGCGGGCGATGTAAGCAATGTATATTGCCGACAACGTCAGCGCGGGCAGCACGATGCTCCGACTCGCGAACCCGTTCCAAAGCGCCGGTGGAAACCAAAATAAGGTGAGCGAAAAGAGCAGAACGAGCAAGGGCCCTAAAACGAAATTCGGCACTGAAATTCCGAGCATCGCCAACGCCATGCTCCCATAATCAAGCCAGGAGTTTTGTCTTAACGCGGCGAATGTGCCCATCGCGATTCCAACTATCAGCGCAAGCACATAAGCGCTGATTCCCAGCGCGGCCGAAACGGGAAGCGCGCGCCAAAGAATCTGGTTAACCGATTGTCCTTCGTATTTGAGCGATGTGCCGAAATCGAGCCGCGCGATATTCCAAAGGAGCTTCCGATACTGCTTATGCCAGGGCTGATTGAGGCCGTATTTCTCGCGTAGATTCTTTTCTACCGCAGCGGGCAATTTCTTTTCGCCGGTATAGAAATTTCCGGGCGATAGACGCACCAGCGCCCAGGTAATCGTCACGATGATGAAGAGCATCGGAACGATTACGACAACGCGACGAATGATGAAGCGTAGCATCGTTACGGCCAGCCGGCAGGTCGCCTCAACTTAGCACGAGCAGATTTGGTTGCTCAATAGATTTTTCGGACAGCTAACGTGCCAACGCGCGAAGTTGGCGGTAAACATCTTCGACCTGGGCGCGTGTTTCTTCAAAAGTGCCGGAAGTGGCGATTAAGAAATCGGCGAATCTCTTCTTCTCTTCCTGGGGCATCTGCGCCGCGATTCTGTTTTCAGCGTCATCGCGCGACAAGCCGTCACGCTTCATTAGCCGCTGCAACTGAATCTCGGGCCGGCAATGAACCACGATCAGCTTATCAAGTCTTCGATAGCCGCCGGATTCAATCATCAGCGCCGCGTCGATGACGACAATCCCCTTGGGATCATCCTGTTCGAGCTTTCGAACCTGCTCGTCCTGGGCAGCAATAATGAGCGGATGAAGAATTGAGTTGAGAAGCGCGCGCTTTTGCTCGTCCTCGAACACGATCGCACCAAGCTTTTGCCGATCCAGCGTCCCATTCGAACTGAGGACTTCTGTTCCAAAATGATCGACGATTGCCTTCAGGCCTGATGACCCTGGCGTCACTACCTGGCGAGCTATTTGATCAGCATCGATTGTGTGGCAGCCAAGTTCTCTGAGAATGCTCAACGCGTGAGACTTGCCAACGGCGATCGATCCGGTGAGACCAACTTTGAGCATCAAGGTACAGAACCGCGCGCGGTAGCGAGCGGGTTAAAGAACCGGCAGGATGCCGGCGAACCGCAGGCAAGATGCCTGCGCTCCAGCTACAGATTTCTCCGCCACTTCGCGGCCTGCAACGTGTTGTGCATCAACATCGCCACCGTCAGCAAACCAACTCCGCCGGGAACCGGTGTTCGGTTTCCGGCAACTTCGTCGGCTTCGGCGGGATGAACATCGCCCACCAGGGTCGATCCGCGCTTAGTGATCGCCTCAATCCGCTTGTCGGCGTCCGCACCGAACAATTCCCGCGCGCCAACAACATCCGTGATCTTGTTCACGCCCACATCGATCACAGTCGCACCGGGCTTGATGAAGTCGCGCCGAATAAACGCGGGCTTCCCAATCGCTGCCACAAGAATATCCGCCTGCCGCGTCACACTCGGCAGATCGCGCGTCTGCGAATGGCAGATCGTTACCGTGGCGTGACGTTGCAAGAGCAAGCTAGCCACTGGTCGCCCCACAATCTGACTGCGCCCGACAACGCACGCATTGGCGCCGGCGATTTCGATTTGATTTCGATCCAACAACTCAATGATTCCGGCCGGCGTGCAGGGAACGAACCTCGGTCGGCCCATCGCCAAGTAACCGACATTTATCGGATGAAAAGCGTCAACGTCTTTCCTGGGATCGATAGCTTCAACGATTATCGATTCGTCGATTTGTTTGGGAAGTGGTAACTGAACCAGGATGCCATCGACCTTGTCATCGGCGTTCAGGGCCCGCACAATCTTGAGCAACTCCGGGGTCGTTATCGAATCCGCCAATTCGATCTTATCGGAACCGATTCCCACCTCTTCGCACGCGCGTACTTTGTTGCGAACATACACGGCTGATGCCGGATCTCTACCGACTAACACCGCGGTCAAGCGCGGCGTCACCGAATGCTGTTCCTGTAGCGAGCGCACCTCTTCGGCAACTTCGCGCTTGATTGCGGCGGCGGCGAATCGACCGTCGAGTATCTGCGCGCGGTGCCTCTCAGTTGCCATCATCGCAGTCATCGTAACACATTACTCGGCACTCACCTGGCGGACGCGTTACTTGAGATGAAGCCCCCGACGGACTAATCTTGTCGGCATCACATAGATTCATCATGCACTCAAAAATGCGAGTTCTTGTGCTGCTCCTCCTGTGCGCTCTTACGAGCACAATCAGTTGCCGCCGCACTTCACGAAACGAAAAGCGCTATCCGATCGAAGGCAAAGTCATCACCGTCAACAAAACCGATCGCACGGCCACCATCAACCATAAGGACATTCCTGGTTACATGCCCGGCATGATCATGGAATTCAAAATTAAGAACGACGCCGATCTGGAAATTATGAAATCCGGTGATCAGATCACTGGGACGTTGGTCGTGGACGACATCTCCTCGTGGATCGAAGTTACTTCAATCACCGACGGCGGCGCGGCGCTGACTCCTACATCAATTGTCCCCGGCGAGCCAAAGCCCGGCGATGCTATTCCCGATTTCCAGTTGGTGAATCAGGATGGAAAACCAATTCATCTCTCGCTTTACGCCGGCCGGGCGCTTGCATTGACCTTTGTCTACACGCGCTGCCCCCAACCGGACCAATGCACCTTGATGAGCAACAACTTCGCGGCGATTGATTCAGTGTTGCAGAAGCAGCCCGACGTTTACGCAAAGACGCACCTTCTGACTATCTCTTTCGATCCGGGCTATGATTCGCCGAAAGTGATGCGCAGCTACGGGGCGTCGCACACCGGCCGCTACTCAGACGAAACCTTCCAGCATTGGGAGTTCGCCACCGGCTCAGACGATCAGGTGAAGGGTATCGCCCAGTTCTTTGGCCTCCGCTATTTTCACGATACAGAGTCAGGTGAAGACCAGGTGATCCATTCGCTGCGAACGGCAGTCATCGGCCCCGACGGCAAGCTCGTGAAGCTCTATCGTGGTAACGAGTGGAAACCCGCTGAGATCGTTTCTGACCTGCAAATGCTGGCCAAATAACTCACCTCTCGCTATTGACATCGGCGAGTCAGCAAAATATTGTCTTGCCGCGAATCGTCGCGCGTCCCGTTCTTTTCGTTTGATAAGCACCATCACCGGCCGTCGTCGCTAGCTGAACTCACATGTTTGCCTGACGGCGGAAAAAGGAATCGTCATGGCTGATGCTGAACTGCTGCGATCCAGTTACGTAATCCGACTCATCGAACAGGCGGATCCTCACGAGTTCACGCTCTTCCTCGGGGCCGGAGCTTCCTACAGTTCGAAGATCCCGTTGGGGTCAGAAATGATCAAGGAATGGCGCGCGATGTTGTGTAAGGACTGTGCGCCGGAAGGGGCCAACGTCGATGCGTGGAGTGAAACCCAACCGTGGTTCAAAAAAGATGACGAGTATTCGACGCTATTCGAAATGCTCTTCCCGAACGAGCGCGCACGGCAGAACTATGTGACGGAAAAGATCGAGCACAAGCCGCCCTCCTGGTGCTACCTCTATCTTGCCAACGTGATCAACTCAGGCAGGATAAACGTCGTCTTTACAACCAACTTTGACGATCTCGTTAACGAGGCGCTCACCCGATATCTCGCTTATAACGCGGTCGTCTGTGCCGCCGACTCCGAAGTTGAAAGCATCAGCATCCTTACCAGTCGCGCAAAGATCATCAAGCTTCATGGCGACTACTTATTCAAAAAACTTAAGAACACCAAAAAAGAGCTAAAACAATTAGACCCCAACATGCAGCAGAAGTTTATTCAGTTCGGAAAAGAATGCGGCATGGTGGTTATCGGATACGCAGGTCGCGACCAATCAGTGATGAGCGTATTCGAATCGCTCCTACAGGATCCCAACGCCTTTCCAAATGGCGTCTTTTGGGGGGTACGTCCGAACGATGAAGTTGCTTCGCGCGTGAAGCAACTATCAATTTCGTATCCGGGCCGCTTCAAATTGTTCGAGTGCTCTGATTTTGATGCATTCATGTCGAATCTCCACTCGAAGCTCCAATTGAGTCTTCCCAAAACCGTCCTCCAGCCTTACGAGGCCCTCAAGGAAAGTTTCGGCCCGCTGATTAATGTGGCAAACGGCGACGCGCTGATGATGCAACACATTGCGAAGCTGAAAGAAGAACTGGGTCGCAGTTGGGCCCAGGCTGATCGTGGCGAGTTTGATTTGCTGGAAGCGCAAATGGCTCTCGGAAAGCGCGATTTCGAAAAGGCCATCGAGTTGGCGTCAGCCTTTTGTCAGAAGAAGCCGAATGATGCGAACGGTCTCACTACCTGGGCTGACGCGCTCGCCATGAAAGGTGAAGAGAAGCAATCGCAAGACGCATCGAGCGAAGCAGCTGAAAAATGGAAAGAGGCGATCAACGCCGATCCGTCCGCGCTTATGCCGCGCTACAGCCTCGCGCGCTACTACTCGCGCACCCAACAAAAGAACGAGGCGATTCCGATCTCCGAAGATCTGCTCAAGCGAGTGCCAAACGACAATGCGCTGCGACGAAACCTGGTCTCGCTTTACGGCTCAAGCGGCCAATTAGACAAGGCACTCGAGCACGTTAACTGGTTACTGCAGCGCGAGGCAGACGCAGCCGATCTCCATGCGATGAAGGCGACGGTGCTGGAGCAGCGCGGCTTGATCTCAGAAGCGCTTAGAGAGAAGCAGGAAGCCGTCCGGCTCGATCCAAAGAATGCAGCGTACCATTTCGTACTCGCAAACGCGTTCGCCACTATGGGGCGGCTGGATGACGCTGCCTCAGAATTCAATCGCGCGATCGAGCTCGAGCCAAACACGTTGAGCTACCGCTTGCAGGTAGCGAATTTCTACTGGATGCGCGGACAACCAGCGATGGCTTTACCCAATATTGAAGCGGCCGTGCGCATTGAACCAAACTCCGCGGAGGCGCGTGGCTGGCTGGGACAAATCTATATGTCGGTCGGACGCGCCGTTGACGCGCAACGTGAAACCGAAGCAGCCTTAAGACTCAGCCCTGAAGACAGCCGGCTGCTGGGTAATGCGGGATACATTTATTTGCAACTGAATCGCTTGGATTTGGCGGAGCAATATCTGGTTCGGGCTGTTCAGATCAATCCAACTGTGCCTCAGCCTTTTATGATGCTGTGCGTGTTGTACTGGAGACTGTATCGCGATTCGGACTTACGAGGTGCCCTGCAGAGATTGTCCCAACTGGCGCCGCCTCTCGCCCAACAGCTGAGCATGCAGTTGCAAGCGGCCGAGATGCAGTTTGGTGGAAATCGTGAAATGGCCGCGCAGGCGATGCAAAACCAAACCGGTCAATGGATGCCGCAACAGCCAGCGGCTCCGCCTCCGCAGCAACAGGTTTGGCCACAGCCACCTCAGGGGCAGCAAGGATGGCCAACCCACCCATACGCCCCACAACAGCAATGGGGATCACCTCAATCAGGCGGGGCACAGCCAACTGCGAGTGATCTTTGGAATGCATTCCTCGCAAACCTAACGGGCCGGCAAGGTTGATCTCGGCGATCCTTTTCTCGCAACCAAATCTGGCAACCCTTTTCTGGCGGACAGACCATCGCGACGACGCTTTGCGTTGGAACCCTTTCAGATCAAAAGGCGGGCAGATTGCGTCGAAGTAATTACGCTTTTAGTTTCTTGATTTCTTCCGTAAGGACAGGAACCGCTTCGAAGAGATCGCCGACAATGCCGTAATCCGCAATGTCGAAAATAGGAGCTTCGGGATCTTTGTTGATGGCGACGATCGTTTGAGAATTCTTCATGCCGACCAGATGCTGAATCGCGCCTGAGATGCCAATCGCGACATAGAGTTTCGGCGCAACGGTCTGACCCGACGATCCGATCTGCCGATCGATCGGCAACCATTCCGCGTCACAAATGGGACGCGAAGCTGCGAGATCACCGCCGAGAGCTTCCGCCAGCTTTTCGGCGAGCGCCAGATTGTCTTTACTCTTAATACCGCGCCCGACCGCCACGATAACGTCGGCTTTAGAAAGATCAACGGCTTGCTTCGCCTCTTGGAACGGCGCTTCCGGTTTCATTCGGACATCACCGACTTCGACTTGCATTGTTTCGACGGGAGAGCCACTTCCCTTCGCTGCTTGATCGCCGCGAAAAGCGCCGGACTGGAAAGTGACAAACGTCGGCGGGTCCCCTTCGCTAACCACATCAGCATCAAGCTTGCCCAGAAAGATTCGCCGAGTGAACGTCGCCTTGCCACCTTCAACATTCATGCGAATGCAGTCGCCAATCAGACCCTTGCCAAAACGGGCCGCCACCTTCGGCGCGAAGTCGCGCGCCAGGTAGGTGTGCGACATGATTACGTAGCTTGGATTGATCGCGCGAATGACTTTCTCGAGCCCAACAGCATAAGCGTCAGGCGTGTAATCATCGAGCTTGTCATTCTCGGCAGAGATCACTTTCTCAAGATCGTATTGCGCGATCTCAGCGGCCAGCGACGGTGCGCCGAGCACGACCGCAGACGCTTTCGCGCCCGTGTCCGCAGCCAGCTTCTGCGCGGCGGCGATCGCTTCGAGCGACGTCTTGTTCAGCGCGCCCGCTTTGTGTTCGATGAAGACGAGAATCGTGTCAGCCATAACTAGATAATTCTTGCCTCAGTCCGCAACTTCTCGGCCAACTCCACGGCGCCCTTCTTCGCGTCGCCGCCACCAAGGAACTGCGTCTGCTTCGATTTCGTTGGCAGGTAGATTTTCTCAATGCGCTGATGCGACGGCTTACTGACCATCTCGGCATTAGGTCCGACTTCCTTAATCTCTTTTTTCTTGGCCGCCATGATGCCCTTGAGCGTCGCGTAACGGATTTGACTGATACCAGACTGAATCGTCAGTAGGGCCGGCTTCGGCATCGTGTACCACTGATACCAGCCACTTTCGAGTTCACGCTTCACTCGGAGTTGCTCGCCGCTGGCATCCACTTCGATCACGATCGTGGCATGCGGTAGCCCGAGAATCTCCGCAAGGATCACGCCGGTTTGCGCATAGCCATAATCGTCGGACTGTAAACCGGTCATCACCAGATCCGCGTTTTCGTCGCGAATCGCTTCAGCCAAAACTGATGCCGCCGCATAAGGGGAGAGATGCACGACGTTGTCGCCAATCACATGAATCGCGCGATCGGCGCCGCGCGCCAGCGCATCCTTGATCACGCTCTTCGCGCGCTGTGGGCCCATGGAAACGACGACGACTTCGCCGGCTCCGACCTTTTCCTTGATGCGGAGCGCTTCTTCGAGAGCGTAACCGTCCGATTCGCTCACCTCGAACGAGAGGTCGCCTTCCTCGATCCAGGTCGAGTCTTTATTAATTCGCAGAATCGCATCCTTGTTGGCGACCTGCTTCATTAAAACGAGAATTTTCATCCTTCGAATCTTTTGAACAGCAGCGCAGCGTTCGTGCCGCCAAAACCGAAACTGTTCGAGAGTGCGTATTGAACTGTAGCTTCGCGCGCCTGATTAGGTATGTAATCCAAATCACATTCAGGGTCGGGCGTTTCGTAATTGATCGTCGGCAACAGAAGGTTTCGGTAGATCGAGAGCACCGTGAAAACCCCTTCTACCCCGCCGGCCGCGCCCAACAAATGACCGGTCATCGACTTCGTCGAGCTAATCGCCATCTTGTTTGCATGCTCGCCGAACGTTTTTCGAATGGCCATCGTTTCGAACTTGTCATTGTAGGGCGTCGATGTTCCATGAGCGTTGATGTACTGAACATCCTCTGGGTTAGCGCCGGCGTCCTTGAGCGTTTTCTGCATTACGCGCACCGCGCCAGAACCGCTCGCGTCGGGCATCGTGATGTGGAACGCGTCGCCGGTCATGCCGTAACCAACAACTTCGGCATAGATGCGCGCGCCGCGACGTTTCGCGAATTCTAATTCTTCGAGAATCATAATGCCCGCGCCTTCGCCAATCACGAACCCATCGCGATTCAAATCAAAAGGCCGTGAAGCATGCAGCGGATCATCATTACGAGTCGACAGAGCACGCAGCGCCGCGAATCCCGCGACGCTCATCGGCGTGATCGCCGATTCTGCACCGCCACAAATCATTGCGTCGGCATCGCCACGTTGAATGATTCTGAAGCTATCCCCAATCGCGTGCGCGCCGGCGGAACAGGCTGTCGCGGTTGCCGAGTTCGGCCCCTTTGCGTTGTGGCGAATCGACACCTGCCCTGAGGCGAGATTGACAATGGCCGACGGAATGAAAAACGGAGAGACGCGACCCGGACCGTCGTTCAGTAGCTTCGAGTGCTCACGCTCGATCGCCCAGAAATCGCCGATGCCGCTGCTGATGTAAGTCCCGACGTTTTCCGCAATCTCGTCAGTGATCTTGAGTCCGCTGTCGTCGACCGCCTCCTGTGAGGCGGCGATGGCGTAATGAATGAAGGCGCCCATCTTGCGCGCCTCCTTCTTTTCGACATAGTTCAGCGGATCGAAGTCTTTGACTTCGCAGGCAAACCGAACGGGAAACTTTTCGGCGTCAAATTTTTTGATGTAATCCGCGCCACTGCGTCCTTGCACGAGCGCGGTCCAGGTAATCTCGACTGAATTCCCTACGGGAGTAACCAGTCCAAGACCAGTAACGACGACGCGACGATTCAAAGTAAGAAGAACCTCCCCAACCGATCGGCGAGTGACACCGTCAGAACGTCATGTCACTTCGCTGAAGCACCGGTTACTTTCCCTTGTGCTGATCGATATAGTTGTACGCGTCGCGCACGCTTTGAATTTTTTCGGCGTCTTCGTCCGGGATTTCGATGCCGAACTCTTCTTCGAAACGCATGACCAGCTCGACCGTGTCCAGCGAGTCGGCGCCGAGGTCATCGATGAACCGGGCATTCGGCGTGACTTCGTTTTCGTCCACGCCCAACTCGTCCACAATAATCTGTTTTACTTTAGCTTCGATCTCTTGATCGGACATTCGTTTGCTCCTCTAAAATAGGTAATCTCAGAACTTGATGATCCTAATTCGCCAAAGCCTCCTGGGCGGCGCGCAAACTGGCTTCATCTTCGACATTCAGGCAGCGCACGCTGCGGTCGATCTGGCGCACCAAACCACTTAAGACTTTTCCGGGACCGATTTCAATAAAGGTTTGTACACCTTGATTGATCAAAAATTCAACTGACTCAAGCCAGCGAACGGGTTGCGAAACCTGCCGCACGAGCGAATCACGCAATTTATCGCCGTTTTGCTGCGGCGTAGCGTCAACATTTGTAATGACCGGTACCGACGCATTGCTGAATACGATCGCGTCAAGATCAACCGCCAAACGATCCTGCGCCGGCTTCATCAAAGCACAATGAAAGGGCGCGCTGACGTTGAGCTTCACTGCTCTTTTCGCCCCGCGCTCTTTGAGAAGCGGAATCGCGCGATCGACCGCCGTTGCATCTCCCGCGATAACGATCTGTCCCGGCGAGTTGATGTTCGCCGCGCTACAGACTTCGCCTTGCGCAGCTTCGGCGCAGGCCGCATTAACGGTTTCGATATCCGACCCGAGGATCGCGGCCATCGCGCCCGTCCCGACTGGCACAGCTGCTTGCATGTAACGGCCGCGCGCGCGAACGGTCTTAACCGCATCGCTTAAACCCAGCGCTCCCGCCGCAACCAAAGCTGAGTATTCGCCGAGACTATGTCCGGCGACAAAGCTCGGTTTGGGAAACCCTTTAGCTTCCATCGCCCGCAAGGTCGCGATCGAGGTTGTCAGAATCGCGGGCTGAGTATTCTGCGTTAACTGCAGGTCCTCCGCAGGACCATTGAAACACAACTCGGATAACGCGAAGCCTAACGCTGAGTCTGCTTCTTCAAAGATCTGTTTCGCCGCTTCGAACCGCTCGGCGAGGTCTTTTCCCATCCCCGGACTCTGCGATCCCTGGCCGGGAAAAATGTAAGCAATCATCATCGCAATTCGTAAATAGTAAATCGTGAATAGAAGCCCTACATTCCGCTACTTTTATTTACGATTGACGATTCACTATTCACGAACAATTACCACCGCATCACCGCACCGCCCCAGGTGAAGCCGCCGCCAAACGAAGCCAATAAAACCACGTCATCTTTCTTGATCCGCCCAGCTTGGACACATTCATCCAAACAAATCGGGATCGAGGCTGATGAGGTATTGCCCGTTTGCGCGATGTTTGAATACACCAGGGACGAATCAACCTTCAGCATGTTCGCCACGGCTTCCGTAATTCTTTGATTGGCCTGATGAGGAATGAAAAGCTTCACGTCTTCCGTTTTCAAACCGGCTTCACAAAGAACCTGCTTCGAGATGTCCGACATCGAACGCACAGCCACCTTGAACACTTCGTTGCCTTTCATCTTGAAAAAGTGATCGCCGCGCGCGATCGTCTCGGCCGTGAAGCCGCCTTTGGTGCCACCACCCGGTGCGTAAAGCTGCTCTTCGTAGCGACCATCAGATTTGATTCTCGCCGCCAGAATTCCGCGGCCGTCCTCAACCGGCCCAAGGATCGCCGCTCCCGCGCCATCGCCAAACAAAACACAGGTCGAGCGATCGGTATAATCAACGTAGCGTGTCAGCAACTCCGCGCCAATTACCAGCGCGTACTTGATCTGTCCGGCCCGAATCATCGGACTCGCGATTGTGACTCCATACACGAATCCTGAGCACGCCGCGACGATGTCCATGGCCGCGGCCTTGTGCGCCCCAAGTTGCGCCTGAATCAAGCATGCCGTGGAAGGCAAAATCTGATCTGGCGTGACCGTCGCACAGAGGATCAAATCGATGTCACTTGGATCAATACCGGCGCGATCAATGGCTTGTTGCGAAGCCCGCACCGCAAATTGCGAAGTGTACTCACCGGGCGCAGCCTTGCGCCGCTGCTTGATGCCCGTGCGCGTGGTGATCCATTCATCCGACGTTTCGACGATCTTCTCCAGATCGGCGTTCGTCAGAACCCCTTGAGGATAAGAGTGGCCAGTACCGAGGATTCCTGCGTTCACTTGGTTAGACAATATTCAAAAGCCGTTTAGAAACGAGAACTACGCTTTACGCGGGCGCTGCTTCTAAACGACTCGATCGATTCCTCAGGCGTTCTGCTCCACCTGAATAACTTCGCGGCCTTTGTAATAACCGCACTTGGGACACACGCGATGTTGCATGCGCGGCTCCTGACAATTGGGACACACTACCGTCTGCGGAGCGCGCAGAGCATCATGCGCCCGGCGTTTTCCGGTACGTGCTTTTGAATGACGTCGTTTTGGATTTGGCATAACTTACTCCGAAAGCAGTCTAAATTTTTGATTTGCGATTTTAGATTGTCACCGCTGACAGCGATCCAGCGATCAAAATGAAAATCTAGAATTGCAAATCCTTCAGTTTCGCCCAACGCTCATCGATTGGCTTAGCCTCGCAGTTGCAGGATGCGGTGTTGCGATCGATTCCGCAAACGGGACAGAGTCCCTGACAATCCTCGCTGCAAAGAACGTGACCCGGCAGTGCCAGCAAAATCTCTTCTTTCACCAGGTCATCAAGCTCGATCGTATCACCGTCGAATACCGACAGATTCAGATCCACCGCTTCTAACTCGTGTTGCTCTTCGTCGCGCCACGAGACCGCGTTTACGAACCGCTCGTTGAAATTCACATCAACGGGCAATTCAACAGGCTTCAGACAGCGACCGCACGAAACGGCCGCGCGGGCGTGCAGTTCGCCGATTAGCTGAACTTCGGTGTTGCGCCGCCGAACGCGCCCCTCAATCTTGACCGGCACCACCAGCCGCAGGTCAACCTCGGCAAAGTCCAGCGCGCCGGTTTCATAAACCTCAGCAAATCGCCCGCCGGATTCTTCCAGTTTTTCAAGGTCTAGCCGCATAGCTGAACCCCCTGCGCTCTACAGATTGCGTCAGGGGGCCTCGCACAAAGTCGCTAATTATAGCCGGGCAGCCAGCGCTTGCAAAATGCCCAAAGGGTTGCAGTGGAACGAATCAGCTGCTTGCCGTTGATTTTCGCTTGGCCTTCCCGGTTTTTCGCGCGCCTCGCTTCGCGCGCGGATCGCTCGGGGATTCTTTCAATTTCCGACACTCGGCGCGCCACATCGATTCGAGTCTGCCGTTGTCTACGACCCCACACTCATTGAGCATTTCGATAAGGCTCTTTACCAAAGCGTGATTGTTGTAAGCCGTCTCAGATTGGCGCAACAGCAACTTCAATCCATGTTCCAGCCGCTCGGCGAGCCGCGCTAGAGTGTTTTCGAGCATCGTCATCCGCTCGAGCAAATGCTCTTCATGCGGAGTAGTCGAAGAAACGTCGATCCTTACTGATGGGGGCTCGACCACGAGCATCAGACGCGTCCCACACCGTTGACAGAATTCCTGTCCCAACGCATTCGCGGCGCGGCACTTCTGACAGTAGTGTGAAATTGCGCGTGGCATTTTTAAAGAGACGTTAGAGATCAGAGGCTAGAGGCTAGTAAGTGATAACCCGATGACGTAAAGCTCAAGCTCTTATTCTCTAACCTCTAACCTCTGTCCTCTAGTCTCTAATACTCGTAGAATCCGCGGCCGCTCTTGCGGCCCAACCAACCTGCATCAACGTAACGCTTCAACAACGGGCAGGGACGATACTTCGAATCGCCGAAACCATCATGTAGCACGTTCATGATCGCAAGGCAAACATCCAGGCCGATAAAGTCAGCCAGCGTGAGGGGCCCCATCGGATGATTCATTCCCAACTTCATGATGCCGTCAATGCTTTCGCGCGTCGCCACGCCTTCGTACAAAGCGAAGATTGCTTCGTTAATCATCGGCATGAGCACTCGATTCGAAATGAAGCCCGGATAGTCGTTGCATTCAAGCGCGGTCTTTCCAAGCTTCTCGCTGAGCGCGCGAACCTTTTCGTAAGTGTCATCGGAAGTTGCCGCACCACGAATCACTTCAACCAGCTTCATCACCGGCACCGGATTCATAAAGTGCATGCCGATGACTTTGTCAGACCGCTTTGTCGCCGCGCCCAGTTTAGTGATCGAGATCGACGAAGTATTCGACGCGAGGATCGCGTCAGGCTTTGTGATGGTGTCGAGCGCGCGAAAAACCTCTGACTTCACCGCAAGATTCTCAGTCACCGCTTCGACGACGATGAACGCATCTTTAAGCGCGTCGGGATCTGTTGCGGTTTTGATTCGAGCGACGATCGCGGTCTTCTCCTGAGCGCTCAATCGCTCCTTATCAACGTCGCGCTGCAAACTCTTATCGATGGCCTTCATTCCACGCGAAAGAAAATCGTCCGCCACGTCGCGCATGATGACGTCGAACCCTGCCCGCGCGGCAACCTGAGCAATGCCGTTGCCCATGGTGCCGGCGCCCACAACTCCAAATATTTCACTCATAACGTCGTTGTTGCGTCACGACTGCGATTTTGCTTTCATGTTTTGGATTTATTAGCCCAGTTCATCAACGGCTGCGCTCCGTGCATTGCTTCTGTTAATTCAGCGTCAGTTGCCGATGATGCTTTGCCTCCGTACAGACTAACGCCCGCCGCGCTGCGCAAAAATTTGATCGTGTAAATCCCCAGCGCTGTGCCTATGGGAATATTGATCAGTGAAGCGATTGATAGCGCCACTGCCGCCGGTTTCAGCCAGCGCGTCATCTTACGAAAACCGATTCCGATAACCAGTGGAAGCAATCCTACGATCATCATCAACACAACAAAGATGATCACGAAGATGGCCATCCAAAAACCAGTGATCGAAATCGAGTCTGATACCGAAAGCTTAACAATTAGAACCAGTAGCAAGAGACCCAATAGCGTTAACCCGTGCATCGCGCCGTAGATAAACCACAACGTGCCCAGCGTCCTGTTGTGCTCTTCGGCGGTCATCTATCTCTCTACTGCCATCGCCACCGCGTTTCCACCGCCCAAACACAACGCAGCAATACCGCGATGCGCATCGCGTCTTTTCAATTCGTAAAGCATCGTGGTGAGGATGCGCGAGCCCGACTGTCCAATCGCATGACCCAACGCAACTGCCCCACCGTTCACGTTCACCTTAACGGGATTAAGATCGAGTTCGCGAGTAATCGCGACGGCTTGGACTGCGAACGCTTCATTCAATTCGATCAGGTCGACATCGCTCAACGACCATCCGGTTTTCGTGAGCAGTTTCTTGATGGCTTCGACGGGCGCCATCATTACCAGTTGGGGTTCAGTTCCGGAAGTCGCCTGTCCCACGATGCGCGCCATCGGTTCGACGCCTAAACTCTTCGCGCGTTCATCCGAAGTTACGACCACCGCTGACGCGCCGTCGTTTACGCCGGGCGCGTTCCCCGCCGTGACCGTTCCGCCTTCTTTGAATGCCGGTTTCAGCTTGCCGAGGCCTTCGATCGACGTGTCTTCGCGCACCGGCTCATCCGTATCAAAAATAATCGGCGCGCCTTTCTTCTGGGGAATCTCCACGGGCACGATTTCGTCTTTGAATCTTCCGGCTTTGATTGCCTCGCTAGCTTTGCGATGCGAGTTCAAAGCGTATTCATCCTGCTCGGCCCGCGAAACACGAAATCGCTCGCTCACGACTTCGCCCGTGCAACCCATGTGCTGATCATCAAACGCGCACCAAAGCCCATCCTGAATTATCGCGTCTAGCATCTTCCCGTGACCGAGTCGATAACCTTCGCGCGCTTTCGGCACAAGGTAAGGCGCGTTCGACATCGACTCCATGCCGCCGGCAACGACAATCTCGGTGTCGCCCAGCGCGACGCCCTGCGCAGCCATCATGATCGCTTTCAATCCTGAGCCGCATACCTTATTCACGGTGACCGCCGAAACCGTGTTCGGCAATCCCCCGCGCAGCGCCGCCTGGCGCGCCGGATTCTGTCCGAGCCCTGCTTGAATAACGCAGCCCATAATTACTTCGTCGACATCTTCAGGTCTTACTCCAGCGCGCTTTACAGATTCGCGCACAACAATCGCGCCGAGCTCCGTCGCTTTGAATCCTTTCAGCGCCCCGAGAAGCTTTCCGACAGGCGTGCGCACTGCGCTAATGATCACAGGTTGTTTGATTGATGACATGATGGCTTTCGCTTATGAAGAATGATTTAGCATTGCTGTTAATGATGGACGTGTCAAGCAACCCAACCGCATGGCAAATCACATTTGCAGCTCGATTGAAAACTATCAACACCGAGTGCTAGACTCTGGCTTTGAAATCATCCCCTGTCACAGCTTACCGAAAATAAATCATATGCAGGCTCTCATTCTGGCTGGTGGAAAAGGCACACGGCTGCGTCCGTTGACCGTCTATACTCCGAAACCGATTGTTCCGATTTGCAATCGTCCGTTTCTGCTTTACCAGATCGACACCTTAAGGCGCGCCGGCGTAACCGACATCACGCTGTCGCTCTCATATCAGCCGGAGAAGATTGAGCAGATTATGGGCGACGGCTCAAACTTTGGCGTGAAGTTGAAGTACACGGTCGAGCCTCAGCCGATGGGCACCGCGGGCGCGTACAAATTCGCGGAAGACTTGATTCGCGAACCGACCGTTGTTTTCAATGGCGACACACTGACGGATCTCGACTTGAAGACGATGATTCGTCAACACAAGGACCGCAAAGCGACCGCATCGATCTTCTTGATTCCAGTCGATGACGCCAGCATGTACGGCGTGGTTGAAACCGACAAAGATGGCCGCGTGCTCAGGTTCGTCGAAAAGCCAAAGCCCGGCGACACAGACTGTCGCGACATCAACGCCGGGGCTTACATTCTGGAGCCTAAAATTTTGGACTTGATTCCAAAAGGCGAAAATTACTCTTTCGAATATGGATTGTTTCCGATGCTCCTCGAAAGAGGCGAAGCGTTCTTCGCCCACATTCCGCCACGGACTTACTGGCTGGACATCGGAACGCCGGCACGCTACCTACAGGCACATCACGATATGCTGGCGAACCGCGTCACGCGCTTTCACTTGAAGGATCGGCGCGGCAACTTTGATTCAGCGACTCATTCCGAGATTGATGATCTTTCGATCATCGCTGATGACTGCGTGCTGAAGCCGGGCGTGCAGATTATCAACTCGGTGCTCGGGCCAGGCTGCTACATCGAAGAGCGCGCGCGGATTGAGAACTCGGTGATTTGGAGTCACACGCGCGTCGGGACCGCGGCGCAAGTCAATGACGCCATCCTGGGCCGCGGCTGTCATGTCGGCCGTTCAGCTTATGTCGGTCCGGGTTGTGTGTTGGGCGACAAGACATCACTAACCGACTACACAAAGACGTGCGCATGACCGGCGCCAGGATTATTGACTATGAACTTTGATTGTTTTCGCGCGTACGACATCCGCGGCGTTTATCCAACCGATCTGGATGATGAGGCCTACTATCGCATCGCCAAGGCCTACACCCTTCTTTTTCATCCAAAGACCATGGTCGTCGGCATGGACGCGCGCGAATCCGGCCCCGCGTTGAAGAAAGCCCTCACCGAAGGGTTCGTCGATGCGGGAGTCAATGTGGTCGACATCGGCGGCATTACGACCGACATGTTGTATTTCGCGGTTGGCTCGTCTGCTGAATACTCGGGCGGCATTGTCGTTTCCGCGTCGCACAATCCCAGGCAATACAACGGCGCGAAGATGGTGAAAGAGAAAGCCGCCGCGATTTCATCGGACACAGGGCTATTTGAAATTCGCGACATCATCAAAGCCGACAAAGACAAAGCCGTCACTTCAGATACGAGAGGCGCCGTCACACAGAAAGATGTTCTGAACGCTTATGTCGATCATGTCTTGAGCTTTATCGATCGCGGTGCGATCAAGAACTTTCATCTACTGGCGAATGCAAACTTTGGTTACGTCGGCAGTGGCGTTGATTTGATGGCCGAACGCCTGGGCTTGAATCTGACGCGGCTGAATTGGGAGCCTGACGGAACATTTCCAAAAGGAACACCTGATCCCATGCAGCCAGCAAATCGCGCGGAAAGCGAAGAGACGATGCGGCAAGGCAAGTTCGACTTTGCCGCTATCTGGGACGCTGATGCAGACCGCTGCATGTTTCTGGATGAGAAAGGTGAATTCATTTCGGGAGCCTACGTCACGGCCATGCTCGCTGACGTTCTTCTGACCAAGCACGGCGGCGATAACAAAATCATTTTTGATCCGCGCGTGATTTGGCCGACCACGAAAGTTTGTGAGCGTCATGGCGCTAAAGCAATCATTTCCAAGAGTGGCCACGCCTTCATCAAAGATCGCATGCGCCAAGAGAACGCAATCTTCGCTGGCGAGATGAGCGCTCACTATTACTTCCGCGAAAACTTCTACGCGGACAATGGCGTGATTCCCTTCCTGTTAGTGCTTGAACAGTTGTCGCGCTCCGGCAAATCGTTTTCGGAAACGATGGGGCCTTATATGGAAGGTCACTACATGTCCGGTGAACTCAATTACAAGGTCGCCGATCCGCAGAAGACGATCGAATCGGTCAAACAAAAGTTCGGCGGACGCGGCGAAGCAGACTTCACCGACGGTTATTCGCTGACCGGCGACGATTGGAGATTCAACATTCGTCCTTCAAACACAGAACCTTTGCTGCGCTTAAACGTCGAAGCCCTTAAGCCAGGCCTCGTCGAAAAAGTCCATGCAGAAGTTGAAGCGATCATCGGAACGAAGCCTCATTGATTTAGCGCAAGTTCTTAACTTGCCATCGCAAATTACCAATTTGCGTTGCGCCTCGGCACACTCCTTGCCATCCGACCTCCGCGAAAGCTGATCCCGGCGCGGTTCAAGCGCCTAAACAAAATCACTGGAGGTTTTACTTTATGGGGTTGATCCTGCTTGTAATCCTGATAATTCTGCTTTTAGGCGCCGTTCCAGCCTGGCCTTATAGCCGGAGCTGGGGTTATGGCCCAAGCGGTGGTCTGGGTCTGCTCGTCGTCATCGTGCTCGTTCTGTTGCTGCTGCGCGTGTTCTAAGCTGAGACGCTCGTCCCTGTTTCCTCAGGACGCAAAGCGTACATCGACGATCGCATTTTGACTTTCGGCAACTGCTGAATTCACACTCTCGCTCATGCCGGAGCTGCCGGAGGTTGAGCAGATGGTGCGCGCTCTGCGTCGCGTTCTTGTGCGACGCAGAATCGTCGCGAGCGAAATCCTGCTGCCCAAGCTCGTGCCGCTTGAATCTCAAGCAGCGTTCAATCGCAGGCTCAGAGGTGCGCGGATCATCGGTGTTCGCCGTCGCGGCAAGTTCATCCTGATTGATCTCGACCACGCGAAGATGCTTTCGCATCGTCGCGCCGTGGGAACGCGCCCGGGTTCCGGGAGTGTGCTGATTGTCCATTTACGAATGACGGGCACATTCAGATACCTGACCGAGGATGAACCGCTTCCACGATACGCTCACGCCATTCTTTATCTTGATAATGACCGGCGTTTGGTTTTCTGCGATCAGCGTCGGTTCGGAATCATAAAGCTGGTCGCGTATTCGCGTGTCGCAAGCACGAAGGGAATTCGCGAGCTTGCGCCTGAGCCATTTTCAGATGAATTCAGTTTCGACTATTTGAAGGAAACGCTGTCGCGTTCGCAGCGAAGCTTGAAAACGCTGCTGCTCGATCAGACCAAAGTGCTCGGTCTGGGAAACATCTACGCTTCGGAAGCGCTCTTTCGCTCCGCCATCAATCCGTTCAAGATCGCGGCCACGCTTTCATCAAAGCGCGTCGACCGCCTGCATCAGGCAATTCGCGAGGTATTGAGTGACGCGCTTAGTGACGGCTCAGCTTTGCGCGTGAACCTCGAGCATCCCGACGGATTCTCGTACGGCGAAGCATTTGAAGATTTCTGGCAAGTTTACGATCGCGAAGGCGAGCCGTGCATGAAATGCGGCGCAAAGATTCGCCGCGCGACGCATGCCGGGCGATCGACTTATTGGTGTCCGAAATGTCAGAGGCGATAAGCCGCTTTACTGCGGCGTCAGATCCAAAGCTTCGACCACGCGGGTAAAAGGGATCTGCGCTTTTTCATTGACGGCTTTCACATCGTCGGCGTTCCCCGCTTCAAACAAACACATACAATGAGCCTCGCCCGGAACGAAGGTGGTGCGGATGTAGCGTACCGGTTTGCCATCAGCCGTGAACTGATTGCTGGTTTCGATCGCCGCCTTTTGCGCAGCGGCAAGCTGTTCCATTTCTATTCCGGGCAGTTCTCGTTCGACCATGTAAACGGGCATGTCGGTTCTCCCTCACAGTTAGTTTTCTTAAAGATTGCCGAGAATGAAATCTGTCATCATCTGCCGCATATGCTTTACGAGCACCGGATCGGTCACGCCGTGACGTGATTTCGGATAAACCATAAATTGAACTTGCTTGCCGGCTTTCTGTAATTCATACAAGAACTGAATCGTGTTCGACATGTGCACGTTGTCATCAATCGCGCCATGAATCAGTAGCAGCTTACCGTGAAGATCTTTTGCGAAGTGCACCGGTGAACTCTTCCAGTAACCATCCGGATTGTTTTGCGGCGTGCCCATGTAACGCTCGGTGTAGATCGTATCGTAGTTGCGCCAGTCGGAGACCGTGCCGCCCGCGATGCCGATCTTGAACGTCTGGCTGTGCGTCAATGAGTAGCTCGTCATGAATCCACCGTAACTCCATCCCCACAAGCCGATGCGTGAGCCGTCCACATAGGGCTGGGACTTCAACCACGTGTATCCATCTTCGAGATCGCGCAGCTCCAGCTCGCCAAAATTCTTGTAGAGCGGCCAGGCGGAGTTCACACCTTTGTTACTCGCAGTGCGATTATCACAAACCCAGATGATGTAACCTTTCTGCGCGAGGAGTTGATGCCACATGAACGTCGTCGCGCCCCATGCATTGCGCACCTGTGGCGCTTGCGGACCGCTGTAGGTGAACGACATGACGGGGTACTTCTTGGACGAATCGAAGTCGGGAGGTTTAATCATCATCGCTTCCATGGTGAAGCCGTCCCGCGTCTTCACATTCATGAATTCGACCTTGCCCAGCTTGTACTGTGCCAAGGCGTCAACTCGATTTTCATCGACCGCGCGCACCAGCTTTCCCGACGAATCGGAAAGTCGGATTTGCGTTGGAGTGTTCACATCGCTCCACGAATCGATGAAATGTGAAGCACTTGAATTGAAGGTCGCACGATGATTACCTTCCGTCGAAGTGAGGCGCGTCATACCCGAGCCGTCGAGCTTAATCACGTATTCATGATTGGCGATGAAGCTGTGCTCCGTGCTGCTGAAGTAAACTCTTCCGGCGCCATCGTCGATCGAGTCGAGCGACCGCACATCCCAGTCGCCTTTGGTGACTTGCGCGATCTGCTTGCCATCGGCGCTGTAATGGTAGATATGCCGCCAGCCACTGCGATCGC
>JACXTT010003923.1_pt1 | contig 22426 bp, 17 predicted proteins | sample 9270951 | NCBI WGS metagenome assembly JACXTT01 (sample SAMN15532306, study PRJNA645909) | rock metagenome | isolation source: weathered quartz diorite | place: Puerto Rico | collected 2017-06-21
TGCGTCGAGTCGATTCCGGGCGGCCAGTGGGAAGCCTCGGCGAGCCTGGCCCTGACTCCGTATGAACAACTGCGCCACGTGATCCTGCCGCAAGCCCTGCGCATCGCCGTGGCGCCGACCGTAGGCTTTTCGGTGCAGGTGATCAAGGGCACTGCCGTGACCTCGATCATCGGCTTTACCGAACTGACCAAGACCGGCGGCATGCTCGCCAACGCCACCTTCGAACCCTTCATGGTCTACGGCCTGGTAGCCCTCGGCTACTTCCTGCTGTGCTACCCCCTGTCCCTCAGTGCGCGCTACCTGGAAAGGAGACTGCATGCCGCTTCTTAGAGTTTCTGCCCTGCATAAGTATTACGGCGATCACCACGTGCTCAAGGGCATCGACCTGAGTGTCGAGGAAGGCCAGGTGGTGGCGATCATCGGTCGCAGCGGCTCGGGCAAGAGCACCCTGCTGCGCACCCTCAACGGCCTGGAGTCGATCAACGACGGGGTGATCGAGGTCGACGGTCACTACCTGGACGCCGCCCGCGCCGATTTGCGCAGCCTGCGGCAAAAGGTCGGCATGGTGTTCCAGCAGTTCAACCTGTTCCCGCACCTGAGCGTCGGCGAGAACGTCATGCTCGCGCCCCAGGTGGTGCAGAAAGTCCCCAGGGCCAAGGCCGCCGAACTGGCGCGACAGATGCTGGAGCGGGTGGGCCTGGGGGAAAAGTTCGACGCCTTCCCGGAGCGCCTCTCCGGTGGCCAGCAGCAGCGCGTGGCAATCGCCCGGGCCCTGGCGATGTCGCCCAAGGTGCTGCTGTGCGACGAGATCACCTCGGCGCTTGACCCGGAGCTGGTCAATGAAGTGCTCAGCGTGGTCCGCCAACTGGCGAAGGAAGGCATGACCCTGATCATGGTCACCCACGAAATGCGCTTCGCCCGGGAAGTGGGCGACAAGCTGGTGTTCATGCACCAGGGCAAGGTGCATGAAGTAGGCGACCCCAAGGCCTTGTTCGCCCGCCCGCAAACAGCGGAACTGGCGAACTTTATCGGCAGCGTGGAACAGCCGGCCTGAGCCCTTATTCGCCCGGCACCAGTTCGAAACGTCCGCGTCCCTCGACCAGCGTCTCGTCGCGCACTCGGGTCGCACTGACCGGCAAGTGAGTGTCGATCTCGACTTGCGCCGAGAAAAACCGCCCCTTGACCGGCAAGTCCCGGGCCAGGACCACCAGGCTCTGGCCCGGCGCCATCAAGCGACTGGTCGCGGCCTCGGCCAGATGTTGCGCCGCGGCCAGGGTCACCGGCTTGCCGTCGAGCAGGGCGTTACTCAAGCCGACCGTGAAACGCCCCTGCCGATCGAAGCGAAAGGCCTGCGGCCCCGCCGCGTCGCCCTCGAAGCGCAGCACCATCGAGGTCGGCCAGGGACAGGCAATGTTCAGGCTCAACCGGCGGGTCCCGAGGAACAGGTCAGGCTGTCCGGGCACAATCGACAAGCCCCCCGGGCGTAGCGCACCCAACTCGATCTGCGACTGGCTCAGCGACAGCGTGCAGTCATTGGCCCTGGCCGGGACTGAAAACAACACAAGGGCGACACAACAACGCCGCAAAACCGCGCGGACACGAGGATTCATAGAGGTCTTCCATGGGGTTGACCGGCCCGGCAAACCGCCGCGGCCGTTTCATAAAGCCGATCACTGTCCACGGACTCGGGCAACTCGACCGACAGCGTGCAGGCCGTGTGATCCGCCAGCCTGATCGTGAGCCGTTGGCCGGCCTCGACATTGCTCAGGAAAACCATGCCGTCGCCGACCACCGTGGTCAGGAAGGCCTTGTCATCGCTGAACACCGACGCGCCCTGGGGCAACGGCTCGGCGTTTTCGCCGGTAACCTTGAGCAGCAACCGTCGAACCTTCACCACGCTGAAATCCACCCGATTGAATGAGCCGCGCCCGGCTTCGAGGGTTTTCGTCCCATTGCGCAGGTCGATCCGCCGCGGCAACGAGCGGGTGTCGACTTCCAACTGGCTGCTGCGGTAGGCCGGCAGGCCGGCGACCACCGCCTGGCCGCTGAAGTCGGTCCAGACCGGACCTTGGGGCGTGGCGATCCTGGCGCCGGAAAGGTCGCCCACCGAAACCACGCCAAAGGTCTCCTGGATCGCGTAGGGCGAGAACGTCAAGCCACCCTCGTGCAGCGCAAGGCCTCCGGACAGTTGCCCGCTATAACCGCTACTGGAAGGGCTGCGGGTCACCCCCAGGCCGATCTGGGTGTAACGCGGCATCAGGTTCAGGTTGCCTCGGGTAATCTGCCGGTCGCCCTTGAGGTCCTGCTCCAGCCCCAGGTCATAATTGAGCGTGTCACTGAGCCGCTCGCGGTAGTCGCCGCCGATATCGAGGCGCTCGCCACGACGATTGAGGTAGCTGCTGATCCGCCGGTCGCCGCCCAGTGGAATACTGACCCCCAGCCGCACCCCCAGGCCCGAGTCGATGGCATGGCGGTCGCCGCCCGAACCGACGTCGGAATCCACGCTGAGGCTCAGGCTGGCGTAGCGGTAACTCTTGTTCCATGAACCGTGCAGACGCTGGGACAAGCCCCCGTCGAACATCACATTGCGCGAGTAACCCAGGCTGAAACCGCCGAGTTGCCTCTCCGACCAGCCAAGCGCGGCCGTGTACTGGTGCTTGAAGCGCGAACCGGGATCGTCCTCCAGGCCCACTTCGCCGTCCTGCGGCAGATCGCGATAACCGGCGCTGCGCAGCGTGGCGCTGAGGTCCAGATCGACACCCACCCCCAGCGGACTGTTCAACGACAGGCTGTTCTGGCTCCCCGCCAGCGAGCGTCGGGTGTCATGCGACAAGTTATTGCGCAGACCTACGCCGACCTGCTGCCAAAGGCGGCTGTCGAGCGCCCAGCCGCTGGAACGGTAGCCATCGCTGCCCAGCAGCCCGGCGCTGAATGACGTGGCCTGGCCCAGTCCCCAGGTGCCACTGCCGGTAGCGAGCAACGGCGGCTCCTCGGCGCGGCCATGACCGCCGCGCAGTCGACCCAGGGCCAGGTAGTAGCCGGGCTGGACCGCCGCCGCGCCCGGAAAAGACGCGGCGGGCACGACAAAACGGCGCTCACTACCGGATTGGCCGATGACCCTCACATCAAGGTCGCTGGTGCCGTTGAGCAGCGGCAAGCCGCCCAGGCTGAACGGGCCTTGCGGCACCAGGCTGGTGTAGATCAGCGCCCCGGACTGGCGGACCTCGACCCGCGACGCGTCGAAGGCCACGCCCTCGACCCGTACACCGCGACCGACCTGGCCCCGCTGCGCGCCATCGGGTATGAATTGCACACCGGAAAGCTGGACCCCGCCGAACACCGGCCCGGCACTGTTGATCTGACCGGCCTGGAAGGTCGTCTGCCACGACAGCAAGTCTCGTTGCACATAGGCATACAGATGCTCGGTCTGCTCTTGCCCGTCATTGGACACGTGTAGCTGGCGGCTGCGGACAATCCAGTCGCCGGCATTGAACCCGGCCTCGGTCGTCGCCGAGAAGAAACGCCCGCCGCCCTGGCGTGAGCGCGTATCGAAACCCAGCACATCGTAATTGAGCAACCCGGCCGTACCGCCACGAGCATAGGCGTCGCTGTCGAGCACCGGTCCGCGCAGAGCCTGGGTCGGCACCAGCAGGGAAACCTCCTCGCTGTTGGGTCGCAGGATGACCTGGGTTTGCGGGTACTCTCGCAGAAAGGCGTGACAGACCTCCTCGGCGGCCCGCGCATCCGCGTCGGGCATCTTCAAGCCGGCCTTGTCCAGTAACCCGGAGGTGAAACACAACTCGCCATCCCGGTCGAAACGTAGTGCTGTCAGCCCCAGGCGATTGCCGTTGAGCTCCAGTGCCACCCGCTGCGTCCCTTCACGAAAACGTGGCGCCGAACGGAAGTAATCGGCCACCTGCGGATCGAGACCGCGCTCGGCAAGCACGGACAGATCAAACTCCGCTTCAGTCGCATCGTCCTTGTTCTCGGCGGCGACCGGCTCGCCCAGTCCCAGCAAGGCCACCACACCGAGTGCCTTCGTCAGCCCTGATGCAGGGGCGAACTTACCTGGCTGTCCTGGGTTTCTCATGAGGGTGTCACAGCGCCTCGACCAGAATCGGGGCTTCGTGACGGGCGACGGAAAAACCATAGAGCGTCGCCGGCTGCAGCGTGACCGAGGTGGCCGCGGGCTGCGTCGCGTCCGTTTCGATCGCCAGAGTCTCCCCTGGCAGGATATAACCGCGACTCAGCATCACGCTGATCTTGTGCGGATTGAGTTCCAGTTCCGGCGACAGGCGCACCACATAGGGGCTGTCGTTGCGCACCAGCAGCCGGGATTTTTCCAGGTGCCAGGTCAGTTCCTTCCAGGGCGCCGGGTGCCGGGCCAGCCCCTTGGGATGGAGGATCAGCGGCAGATTCTGGCGCAAACTGATGCCGACGGTGGCGCCGGACCCGGTCTTGCGCTGGGGAATACCCTCGAAGGTGACGCGCTTCAAACGCTGAGTCTTGAGCGGCTGGCTGTTGGCAGCAAGAAACCGGACCAATTGTGCCTCACCGGCATCGACCCGGGTGACGGGGGGCGTGATCACCACCAACGACTCAAGATCCTCGGGAATGGATTCGACAGCCGAATGCAGCAAGGCCGGACCGCTGTCGGTGTTCTTGACCTGGATACTCGCCTCCCCCTCCTCCTCATAGAGAATCACCACCGTGGTTTCCGGTTGCATGCCATCGGCACGGGCGACACTCCAGAACACGCCCAGGAGAAAGAACAGCACACCGGCAAACAATGACCCGGACCTGGGTATAAGGGGTACAACATTCAATCGAGACGCTCCTTGCGAGTACGTTATTATTGTTCAATACATATAAAAGAGCGTGCCGGCACATAGGCATGTGCCGGCCACCCTGTTACTTACATCAGCGCGATTCAGAGATAACGCAGTTCCAACGTTGCCAAGCCATCCAGAGACAGTTCCTGGGTGACATCCAGCTCGGAGGTCTTATTGATGACCGCCTGAACTTCCAAGGTACCGCTGACCCGTTGTACCAACGCCGGATTAGTGGAGAGGAAGCGGCTCCAGGACAGGGTATTCTGATACTGGCCCAAGGCACCGTTGCCACGACTCCAGTTCGAACCGTTATTGGTCGAGACGATGGTGTTGACCAGCGGGAAATTGGCCACGGAATCCCTTACGCTCAGGGCGTAGCCGCCAATCCGCTGGCCGACCGCCGTGGTCCCCAGGCCATAGTTGTACACATCGCTATAGCCCGGGCCGATGGCCGCCTGCAGGATCCCCGGGACCTTGCTGCTGGAGCGGTTGTCGAGCGTCTTCACCCCCACCCGGGTGCCGCCGTCGCAATTGACCGTAAACGGCACTCCCCTGGGCTGCAGGCGCGTATAGGCGTTAGCGCTCAATTCAGCGGCGCGGATTCGCCCAAAATCGACCACACCGCCATTGTGCAAGCTCAATGTGCAACTGGCCGGAATAATCGTCCCTTGCACCAACAAGTCCGCCGCGTTGGCATTGACCCCGAGTGCAACCAACAGAGCACCAAGCGTCCATCCGGATACCGACTTCATTTTCCTACTCCTTATTATTAAGTTCTAGCAGATGCCTGTTATTCAGGGCTGCGCGGTTTAATCCGCGATCGCACCCGAAACCGGGAGAGCACTTAGGCCTCCCGAATGCAGCCCTATAAATAATTAACACCCCGGCATAATCGCCAGCCGCTAGTTTCCATGCCAAGCGCTGACAAAAAAACCGGAAACAGCCACGCTCTTGCGTGCGACGGATAAACAGACACTGCCAACTTTCATAAATATCGCTGTCATCACAACTCATGACCCAGGTCATCAATGTGAAATATCTATGTAGGAAAATTGAAGCAATGATTTTCCAACCACCCCGCCGCAAGCCCCCAATCCGATGCTCCCGGGCCTCCTACGTTGGCGTCGGAGCCTGATCGTGGCACGATGGCGAGGTCATCGACCGAGATCCTTCAACCATGCCGAACTCACAAGCCCAGAATCTGTCCCTGATCGCCGCCATCGATCTGGGCTCCAACAGCTTCCATATGGTCGTGGCCAAGGCCCAGAACGGCGAGATCCGGATTCTGGAGCGCCTCGGCGAGAAGGTTCAGCTGGCGGCCGGTATCGACGAGGAGCGTCAGCTCAGCGAAGAATCCATGCAGCGCGGGCTCGATTGCCTGAAGCGCTTTGCCCAGCTGATCATCGGCATGCCCCTGGGCGCCGTGCGCATCGTCGGCACCAACGCCCTGCGCGAAGCCCGCAACCGTGGCGAATTCATCCGCCGGGCCGAGGAAATCCTCGGCCACCCGGTGGAAGTCATTTCCGGTCGTGAAGAAGCCCGACTGATCTACCTGGGTGTGTCCCACACCCTCGCCGACACCCCGGGCAAGCGCCTGGTGGCCGACATCGGCGGCGGCAGTACCGAATTCATCATCGGCCAGCGCTTCGAACCGCTGCTGCGCGAAAGCCTGCAAATGGGTTGCGTCAGCTACACCCAGCGCTATTTCCGCGACGGCAAGATCACCCCGGCCCGCTACGCCCAGGCCTATACGGCGGCGCGCCTGGAAATCATGAGCATCGAGCACGCGCTGCACCGCCTGACCTGGGATGAGGCCATCGGCTCGTCCGGCACCATCCGTGCCATCGGCCTGGCCCTCAAGGCGGGTGGCCAGGGCGGCGGCGAGGTGAATGCCGAAGGGCTGGCCTGGCTCAAGCGCAAGCTGTTCAAGCTCGGCGACGTCGAGAAAATCGATTTCGAAGGGATCAAGCCCGACCGCCGCGCCATCTTCCCGGCGGGCCTGGCGATTCTCGAGGCGATCTTCGACGCCCTCGACCTGCAACGCATGGACCACTGCGATGGCGCCCTGCGCGAAGGCGTGCTCTACGACCTGCTGGGCCGTCATCACCATGAAGACGTGCGCGAACGCACCCTCAGCTCGCTGATGGAGCGTTACCACGTCGACCTCGAGCAGGCCGCGCGGGTCGAGCGCAAGGCGCTGCATGCCTTCGACCAGGTGGCCGAAGCCTGGGAACTGGACGACGGGGTCTGGCGCGAGCTGCTGGGCTGGGCCGCCAAGGTGCATGAAGTGGGCCTGGACATCGCCCACTACCAGTACCACAAGCACGGCGCCTACCTGATCGAGCACTCGGACCTGGCCGGCTTCTCACGGGAAGACCAGCAAATGCTCGCGCTGCTGGTACGCGGGCACCGGCGCAATATTCCCAAGGACAAGTTCGCCGAGCTCGGCGATGAAGATGAAGGCACCAAGCTGATTCGCCTGTGCGTACTGCTGCGCTTCGCGATCCTGTTCCATCACATCCGTGGCACCCAGGAAATGCCGCAGGTCACCTTGCGTGCCGACGGCGATAGCCTGGATGTGGTGTTTCCCAAGGACTGGCTGGAGCAGAACCAGCTGACTCAGGCCGACTTCGCGCTGGAAGCGGAGTGGCTGACCCGAGTCAGTATTACCCTCAACGTACGCTGAGGACCGGGTTGCTCAGGCGATCGAGCAAGGTCGCCTGGGCACTGCGCGGGTTCTGGTTGCCGGTCGGCGTGTTGCGGATATAGCGACCGTCCGACTGCAGGCTCCAGCTGTGGGTGTTATCGGTGAGATAACTTTCCAGCTCTTTCTTGACCCGCAGGATCAACTTCTTGCCCTCTACCGGGAAGCAGGTCTCGACGCGCTTGTCGAGGTTGCGCTCCATCCAGTCGGCGCTGGAAAGGAACATCTGCTCCTCGCCGCCGTTGAGGAAGTAGAACACCCGGGTGTGCTCCAGGAAGCGGCCGATGATCGAGCGCACCTGGATATTGTGCGAAACCCCGGCGATGCCCGGACGCAGGCAGCACATGCCACGCACCACCAGGTCGATCCGCACGCCGCACTGGCTGGCCTTGTACAACGCGCGGATGATCTTCGGATCGGTCAGCGAGTTGAACTTGGCAATGATGTGCGCCGGCTTGCCGTCGATGGCGAACTGGGTTTCCCGGGCAATCATGTCGAGCATGCCCTTCTTCAGGGTGAACGGCGCGTGCAGCAACTTCTTCATGCGCAACGTCTTGCCCATGCCGATCAACTGACTGAACAGCTTGCCGACGTCTTCGCACAGGGCGTCGTCGGACGTCAGCAGGCTGTAGTCGGTGTACAAGCGGGCGTTGCCGGCGTGGTAGTTACCGGTACCCAGGTGCGCGTAGCGGACGATCTCGCCGGCCTCGCGGCGCAGGATCAGCATCATCTTGGCGTGGGTCTTGAAGCCGACCACGCCGTAGATCACCACCGCACCGGCAGCTTGCAAGCGGCTGGCCAGTTGCAGGTTGGACTCTTCGTCGAAGCGCGCACGCAATTCGATCACCGCGGTGACTTCCTTGCCGTTGCGCGCCGCGTCCACCAGGGCGTCGACGATTTCCGAGTTGGCCCCGCTGCGGTACAGGGTCTGGCGCACGGCCAGCACATGCGGGTCCTTGGCCGCCTGGCGCAGCAGATCGACCACCGGGGTGAAGGATTCGAACGGGTGCAGCAAGAGGATGTCCTGCTTGCTGATCACGCTGAAAATGTTCTCGCTGTTCTGCAGCAGTTTCGGGATCTGCGGGGTGAACGGCGTGTATTGCAACTCCGGATGGCTGTCCAGGCCGGTGATGCTGAACAGCCGCGTCAGGTTCACCGGACCGTTGACCTGGTACAGCTCGGTCTCGTTCAGGTTGAACTGCTTGAGCAGGTAGTCCGACAGGTGTTTCGGGCAGGTGTCGGCCACCTCAAGGCGCACGGCGTCACCGTAGCGCCGGGAGAACAGCTCGCCGCGCAGGGCGCGGGCCAGGTCTTCGACATCCTCGGAGTCCAGCGCCAGGTCGGCGTTACGGGTCAGGCGGAACTGGTAGCAGCCCTTGACCTTCATGCCCTGGAACAGGTCGTCGGCGTGCGCGTGGATCATCGACGACAGGAATACATAGTTATCGCCCGGCCCACCCACGTCTTCGGGTACCTTGATGATCCTCGGCAGCAGGCGCGGCGCCGGGATGATCGCCAGGCCCGAGTCGCGCCCGAAGGCGTCGATGCCCTCGAGCTCGACGATGAAGTTCAGGCTCTTGTTCACCAGCAACGGGAACGGGTGCGTCGGGTCGAGGCCGATCGGGGTGATGATCGGCGCGATCTCGTCGCGGAAATAGCGACGGACCCAGGTCTTGAGCTTGGTGGTCCAGTAGCGGCGGCGGATAAAGCGCACCTGATGCTTTTCCAGCTCCGGCAACAGGATGTCGTTGAGGATCGCGTATTGGCGGTCGACTTGATCGTGTACCAGTTCGCTGATGCGCGCCAGCGCCTGGTGCGGCTGCAAGCCGTCGGCCCCGGCCTGCTCGCGGGCAAAGGTGATCTGTTTCTTGAGACCGGCGACACGGATTTCGAAGAACTCGTCCAGGTTGCTGGAGAAGATCAGCAGGAACTTCAGTCGCTCCAGCAGCGGGTAGGACTCATCCAGAGCCTGCTCCAGCACGCGAATGTTGAACTTCAGCTGCGACAGCTCACGGTGGATATACAGGCTGCTGTCATCCAGGCTGGGAATCACCACCGCCGAGGGCACCGCCACATGAGGCGCTTCGGCGACCACGGTTACGGATTCCAGCTCCGGCGGGGTTTCGACGATCTGCTCGACCACCGCTTGAGCATCTTTTACTTCAACTTCGCTGAGTCCTTCGGTATTCATCGAGTGTTCCTGTCAGGGCTATTTCTGCTCTCGTAGCAGTTGGGCGGCGCGGGCGGCAAAGTAGGTCAGGATGCCATCAGCCCCAGCCCGTTTGAAAGCGGTCAACGATTCAAGAATAACGCCTTCGCCCAGCCAGCCATTCTGGATGGCTGCCATGTGCATGGCGTACTCGCCGCTAACCTGATAGACAAAAGTCGGCACCTTGAATTCATCCTTGACCCGAAAAAGGATATCCAGATACGGCATGCCCGGCTTGACCATGACCATATCGGCGCCTTCGGCGAGGTCGGCGGCCACTTCATGCAGCGCTTCGTGGCTGTTGGCCGGGTCCATCTGGTACGACGCCTTGTTCGCCTTGCCCAGGTTCAGGGCCGAGCCGACGGCGTCGCGGAAAGGTCCATAGTAGGCGCTGGCATACTTGGCCGAATAGGCCATGATCCGCACATTGACGTGATCGGCCAGCTCCAGGGCTTCGCGGATCGCCTGGATACGCCCGTCCATCATGTCGGACGGCGCCACCACTTGGGCGCCCGCCTCGGCATGGGACAGTGCCTGCTTGACCAGGGCATCGACGGTGATGTCGTTCTGGACGTAGCCGTGCTCGTCGAGGATGCCGTCCTGCCCATGGGTGGTGAACGGGTCCAGGGCGACGTCGGTAATCACCCCCAGTTCCGGGAAACGCGCACGCAGGGCGCGGGTGGCGCGCTGGGCAATACCTTCCGGGTTCCAGGCCTCGCTGGCGTCCAGCGACTTGAGTTCGGCCGGCGTCACCGGGAACAGCGCCAGTGCCGGAATCCCCAGCTCGACCCACTTCGCCGCTTCTTCGAGCAACAGGTCGATGGTCAGGCGCTCGACCCCCGGCATAGACGCCACGGCTTCGCGGCGATTTTCACCGTCCAGGACAAACACCGGCAGGATCAGATCATCGACGGTCAGAACGTTCTCACGCACCAGGCGGCGAGAAAAATCATCACGACGATTGCGACGCAGGCGGGTGGCAGGAAACAAGCGGTTGGCGGGGGTAAAGCTCACGGCAGACTCCTGAGCCCGCACGGACGGGCGAGCATGGCAGTTATAAGCGGCCATTATGACGAAGGAATTACAGTTGTGCTTACTCCTGCGACCTGGCGCCGCAGTCGCTGTTCTTGTAGGAAATGTTAACGTCGAGACACATTTGGACACTTTCCTCTCTGTCCTCGAAGGGTTAGGCTGCGCGTTCATTTCGCCAGCATCCAGACAATGCTCCAACAATTTCTGCAGGACTTCGGCTACTTCGCCCTGTTTCTCGGCACGTTTTTCGAAGGCGAGACCATTCTGGTCCTGGCCGGCTTCCTCGCGTTCCGCGGATACATGGACATCAACCTGGTGGTGATCGTGGCGTTCTTCGGCAGCTATGCCGGCGACCAGCTGTGGTATTTCCTGGGGCGCAAGCATGGCCGCAAACTCTTGGCCCGCAAGCCGCGCTGGCAATTGATGGGGGACCGGGCGCTGGAACATATCCGCCGCCATCCGGATATCTGGGTGCTGAGTTTCCGCTTCGTCTACGGCTTGCGCACGGTGATGCCGGTGGCGATCGGCCTGTCGGGCTATCCGCCTGGACGCTACCTGTTGCTCAACGGGATCGGCGCGGCGATCTGGGCGGCGGCCCTGGCCGCGGCCGCCTATCACTTCGGGGCGATCCTCGAAGGCATGCTCGGCAGCGTGAAGAAATATGAGCTGTGGGTGCTCGGCGGCCTGCTGGTGGCCGGCCTGCTGCTGTGGAGCTGGCGGCGTATCAAGAGCGCCCGCCTGGCCCGGGCCGAAGCCCGGCAGGCCGAAACTACGAACCGGCCAGGCGAATGACCCGAGGCTTGCAGCAGTAGTAAAGACCGATCACGCTCAACAGGCTGTAGCTGAACACACCGACCCAGCCCAGCGGGCTGGCCGGCCACAGTCCGACCAGCGGCGCCCACCCGATCAACGACAGGTTGAACGCCAGGCGGACGATCTCCAGCCGCAATGCCCAAGGGCGATTCTCCAGCGCCGCGCCGAGCACGAACAGGCCCAGCATCAGGGTACCGGCGCCCAGCAGCCGCGCCGCCAACGGCAAATGCTCACCGAAGTTCATCAGATAACTGCCCAAGCCGACATAGACCGCGAATTGCAGCGCGACGTAGATCTGTCGGCGTCCCTCCAGGGGCACCTCGAACTTGCGGAACTGGCTCAGGTCCGGTTTGTTCAGCGGGTATCTGGCCGCGACATCGGCCGGACGCCAGCCGGTGCGCATGAACCAGATCCGCAGCTTGTCCCAATAGCTTTGAGTGCGTCGGGCATCGGCCCATAACTGCGCATAGAACTGCAGGTTGGCCCACAACGGGTTCCAGCTGGCCAGCGGCGTGGTCACGCCGAAGATCACCGGCTCGCGCTCGTCTTCCTCCTGGAAGGTACCGAACAGCCGGTCCCAGAGGATGAACACCCCGCCGTAGTTGCGATCCATGTAGAGCGCGTTCTGCGCATGGTGGGCCCGATGGTTGGACGGGGTGACGAAGAACCACTCGTACCAGCCCAGCTTGGGCACATGCCGGGTGTGGACCCAGAACTGGTACAGCAGGTTCAGCGACGCCACGCTGATGAACACCACCAGCGGCACACCGAGCACGGCCAACGGCAGATAGAAGATCCAGCTCAACAGAAAACCGGTGCTGGTCTGGCGCAGGGCCGTGCTGAGGTTGTAGTCCTCGCTCTGGTGATGCACCGAGTGGGCGGCCCAGAGGATGTTGCGTTCGTGCCCCATGCGGTGCAGCCAGTAGTAGCAGAAGTCGTAGGCGACAAAGGCGAAGACCCAGACCCAGGGCTTTTGCGCGGACAGTTCGAACAATGCCAAGTGCTGCAGCGCGAAGGCATAGGTGAGCAGCCCGACGCCCTTGGTGAGCAGCCCGGTGGTGGTCGACAGTACGCCGGTGCTCAAGCTGTTGATGGCGTCTGCCAGCCGATAGTTGCTCACGCCACGCCAGTGATCGGCCAGCAGCTCGATGACGATCAGTGCAAAGAAAAACGGTACCGCGTAAGGCACGAAGTCCATGGGGCCAACCTTTCAGAGTCGATCTGCAAAGACTAGGGGCTGTTGCGGAAAAATCCGCTGACAATGAACGCCAAACCTGTAGACATTTAACGCCAGAAAATAGGGAATTCGAAACGAATCTTGTAGGAGCGAGCTTGCTCGCGATGGTGGCCCTGGCACCGCGGGGTATCAGGCACCCCGCGTTATCGTTGACGCCCATCGCGAGCAAGCTCGCTCCTACATTAGTTTTGTACTGTTTGTTCGTCAGGCCGCCTGGACCCGGCGCTTTTCCGCCAGCCGACTGCGACCGTACAGCAGCACAATCGCCAGCAACGCCAACGCCTGGGCGCCCAGCGAATAGGCGTCGGCATGAATCCCCAGCCAGTCGAACTCGAAGAACGCCACCGGCCGCGTGCCGAAGATCCCGGCTTCCTGCAACGCCTTGACCCCGTGCCCGGCAAACACCACCGACAACGCACACAGCAACCCGGCGTTGATCCCGAAGAACAGCGCCAGCGGCAGCTTCGCCGAGCCGCGCAGGATCACCCAGGCCAGCCCGATCAGCAGCACCAGCGCGGTGCCGGCACCCGCCAGCACGGCGCTGTGTCCCGCCGGCCCAGCCTGCAGCCAGAGGGTTTCATAGAACAGGACCACTTCGAACAACTCGCGGTACACCGAGAAGAACGCCAGCACCGCGAAACCGAAGCGCCCACCGCCACTGACCAGGCTGCTCTTGATGTAGTCCTGCCAGGCCGCCGCATGCCGCCGGTCATGCATCCAGACCCCGAGCCAGAGCACCATGACGCTGGCGAACAGCGCCGTGAAACCCTCGAGCAATTCGCGCTGGGCACCGCTGACGTCGATCAGGTACGCCGCGGCCGCCCAGGTCAGCAGCCCGGCAAACAGCGCCAGGCCCCAGCCGACATGCACGCTGCGCACCGCCGACTGCTGGCCGGTGTTGCGCAGGAAAGCCAGCACCGCCGCCAGGACCAGGATGGCTTCCAGGCCTTCGCGCAGCAGGATCAACAGCCCGGAAAGAAAGCTCAGCGACTGGCTAAGGCCATCATTGCCAAGCAAGTCGGCCGACTCCTTGAGCTTGCCTTTGGCAACCTTCAGGCGCTGCTCGACCTGCTCCATCGGCAAGCCGTCCTGCAGCCCTTGCCGATAGGCCATCAGCGACTTCTCGGTGTCCTTGCGCACCGTGGCATTGACGTTGTCCAGGGAGCTTTCCACCAGCTCGAAACCTTCCAGGTAGGCGGCGACGGAAAGGTCGTAGGCTTGTTCATGCTCGCCGGCGCGGTAGGCCGCCAGGCTCTTGTCCAGGGTCGTCGCGGTGTAGTCGAGCAATTGCCCCGGACCGCGCTTGACCTGCGGCGGCTGGGCACGCTGGGCACGGAAGGTGGCGGCGGCCGCCGGACCTTCGACGGCGTATACTTCAGCCGGCGTCGAGCGGGCCAGGTCGGCCAGGTTGTAGGTCTTGCCATCGTTGGCCACGACCGGGGCGGCACTGAAACCGCTGATGTAGGTCGCCAGGTCCCAGCGTTGCCGCTCATCCAACTGGTCGGCAAAGGCCGGCATGTCGGTGCCCTCGACCCCCAGGCCGAGGGTCGTGTAGATCGCGTAGAGGCTCAGCCGATCCAGCCGCGCGGCATCGCGCAGGTTGGCCGGCGGCGGCGTCAGGCCGACACCGGCCGGACCATCGCCGGCCCCCGCCGTGCCGTGGCACACCGAACAGTGCTGGGCGTAGAGCGGCGCGCCACGTGCCGGGTCCGGGGTAATGATCGGTGCCTGGCTGACCTCATAGGCCAGCGCCAGCTTCGCCCCCAGTTGCCGGGCCTGGCGGGCCACACCTTCGCCGTCTTCCCGGGCGTTCACAGCCGCCTGCAAACGCTCGATACCCTGCACCAGCTCAGCCTGCTCCGGCTTGGCCGGCAAGGCGCCGACCAGCCCTTGCAGGACCTTGATGAATTCCAGTTGCTCGCGGTACTCACCGTCGTCGACCACCTGGCCCGCCTGCACCGTGGGCGGATAATCGGCGCCGATATAGTCCAGCAGATGCAAGGCCTGGGGTGCGCCCTCCAGCGTTTCGGCCAACAGGTTGAAGCTGCAGAGAGCAAACAGCGGCAGCATCAGCCACGCCAGGAAACGAGAGGGAACAGTCATGAATAAGCCTGAATGTAAATGCGAAGTAATACATTGTTTACTCTCAATGCGTTTCACTCAACCCTGATCGACCCGAATCCTCAATGTTTTGCTCTGGATCATGTCGCGTGATGGCCATAAGAACGCCACCTCGGCCACGGCTTTGTGCATAATCCGCGCACTCAAGCCCCACTGCCGTCAGCCAAGGAAAGGAACGACACGCCATGCCCTCCCGCCGTTTACTCACGCTGCTCTCCTGTGCATTGCTCCTGGGCGGTTGCGGGCTGCTTCACAACTACGACCGGGAACTCCAGGCCACCAACGAACAGTTGATCTCGGGCAACGTCGATGGCGCGCTGCAGTTGCTGGAGCAACACAACCCCTGGGACGACAAAGACCTGCTCTATTACCTGGAAAAAGGTGAGCTGCTGCGGGTCAAGGGCGATCTATCCCGCAGCCAGGACGTCTGGCGCGCGGCGGACCAACAGGTGTCCCAGTACGAAGCAGGGACGCCGGTCGTCGCCACCCTGAAGAACCTGGGGCTCGACCAGATCCTCGGCATCGGACTCATCGGCGACAAGTTGCATCGCTACGAGGGCTATGACTACGAAAAGGTCATGCTGACCACGCAAATGGCCCTCAACCAGTTGGCCCGGAACGACTTCGATGGCGCCCGCGTCGATATCAAGAAAAGCCATGAACGCGAAGCGCTCATCGCCACCCAGCGCGACAAGCAATACCTGGCGGTCGAAGACGCAGCCAAGGCCAAAGGCATCAAGCTGCGCTACAAGGACTTGCAGGGTTACCCGGTGACGACCCTCGACTCGCCACAGGTCATTGCCCTGAAAAACGGCTACCAAAGTGCGTTCAGCCATTACCTCGCCGGCTTCGTTTATGAAGCCCTGGGCGAACGCGACCTCGCCGCACCGGGTTACCGCCAGGCCATCGAGCTGCGGCCCAATACACCGCTGCTGGAAAAAGCCCTGTCCAACCTGGGCAAGCCCGCCGACACCTCCCCTGACAGCGATGTGCTGATCATCGTCCAGACCGGCCTGGCCCCGGCGCTCATTTCGCTACGCGTGCCCATCCAGGTGCAAACCGAGGACGGCCAGGTGATCACCGTGAACCAGCCTTTTCCGGTGCTGGTCGCCGACAAGTCGACAGCGCCCCTCAAGCAGATCAGAGTGGATGGCAAACCACAGTCGCTGACCCTGCTCAACAGTACGACCGACATGTCATTGCGCACCCTGCACGACGACATGCCCGCGATCATCAACTTCGCCCTTTCGAGCGTGCGCTTCAATGCCGAACTGCAGGCCCAGGAGAACAAACGCAAGCCGGCCAAGGCTTCGTCGGTTTACCAAGGCTTCATCGGCGACTCCGACACCCGCACCTGGCGCACCCTGCCGGACAACACCCTGGTCGCCCGCCTGCGCCTCAAGCCCGGCGCACATAAATTGCTGCTGTCGAACCTGCGAGGTGCGGTGCCGGTGAGCGTCAACGTCGAGCATCCCTTCCAGGTGATCAGCCTGCGGGTCATCGGCGACCGGATGTTCCTCCTACCCGGATGACGCTAAAAAGCCATTACATAGCCAATGGCCATGGTTATACTGCCCCGCCTTCGTTATCTCGATATGGCATTAAAGCTCCTCGTTTCATGAGGAATTGGCAGGGTAGCCGCTTTCCCTCTCAATGGGTCCATCTCAGCCCGATCCGCATCCTCGGCTGATTTTTTATCAGGGAAGACTTCATGGCATCCCGTGCCCTCCTCTCGTTCGCCCTTGGCGCCACAACCTTGCTGTCCGGCTGTTCGATGATGCGCAGCTACGACACCGAACTGGCGCAAACCAACCAGCAACTGGCCTCGGGCAATGTTGATGCGGCGCTGACCCTGCTGGAAAAGAACAACACCGATCCCGACAAGGACCTGCTGTATTTCTTCGAAAAAGGCGAATTGCTGCGGGCCAAGGGCGACCTGGCCGGTAGCCAGAAAGCCTGGGGCAGCGCCGACCAGATGGTTGGCCAGTGGGAAGACGCGGTCAAACTGGACAACGCCAAGTACCTCGCCCAGTTCGGCAGTTTCCTGGTCAACGACAAGGTCCGTCGCTACGAAGGCTATGACTACGAAAAGGTCATGCTGACCACCCAGATGGCGCTGAACCAGCTGGCCCTGAACGACTTCGACGGCGCGCGCATCACCATCAAGAAAACCCATGAGCGCGAAGCGGTGATCGCCGACCTGCGCGACAAGCAATACCTCAAGAGTGAAACCGAGGCCGACCAACAAGGCATCAAGACCCAGTACAAGGACCTCAAGGGCTATCCGGTCGCCAGCCTTGACGCCCCGGAAGTGGTTAGCCTGAAGAACAGCTACCAGAGTGCGTTCAGCCATTACCTGGCCGGATTCATCTACGAAGCCCTCGGCGAAAAGGACCTCGCGGCCCCCGGCTATCGCCAGGCCGTCGAGTTGCGGCCGAACACCCCGCTGCTGGAGCAGGCGCTGGTCAATCTCGACAAGCCCGCCGGCAAGGATGACGACAGCGATATCCTGATCGTCGTGCAGAGCGGCCTGGCACCGTCCCGGGCCTCCATCAGCATCCCGCTGCCGCTGCCGATCGACCACAACATCGTGATCACCCCGCTGTCGTTCCCGGTCATCCAGGCCGACACTTCGACGGCCACCTTCGCCCAGATCGGCCTGGACGGCCAGCCGCTGAACCTCACCGCGCTCAACAGCACCACCGCCATGTCCCGCCGCGCCCTGCGCGACGACATGCCCGGGATCATCCTGCGCACCAGCGTGCGGGCCATCACCCGCGGCGCTGCGCAGGCGCAGTTGAACAAGAGCAACCCCCTGGCCGGCCTGGCCGTGGGCATCACCTCCGCTGTCCTCGAAGGCGCCGACACCCGTACCTGGCGGACCCTGCCGGACACCACCCAGGTGGCGCGCCTGCGGTTGAAGAAAGGTCAACACCAGGTCACCCTGCCCAACGCCCTCGGCGGTTCCCGCGTCGCGTTCACGGTCGACCAGCGCTACCAGGTCATCAGTCTGCGCGCCGTCGGCAACCAGGTGTTCACCAGCGGCGTGGCCACTCAGCGGATGGCGGATGCCGGGGCAACCGCCGTCGCCAGCCTCAAACAACCTTGAAGAACGGAGTCTCGTGCATGCGTTTCAAACTGACTGCTGCCGTCGCCCTGGCCCTGCTGGCCGGTTGCGCCACCCCGCCACCACCACCGGCCCCCGGTAGCGCGGCGAGCAAGATCGTCGCCATGGGTGAAATGGAAAACATCGAAGTGGGTGCCATCCGTGTCGCCCGGGAAAACGGCTTCCTGACCGCCAAGGTGCAGCTGAGCAACACCCGCACCAAGAACAAGATGATGTATTACCGCTTTGCCTGGCTGGGCAATGACGGTTTCCCGGTGGCCGACGATGAAGTCTGGAAGACCCTGAGCCTGTATGGCGCCCAGAGCACCTTCCTGCAGGCCATTGCGCCGACGCCCAAGGCCACCGATTTCCGTCTCGAAGTCAAAACCCCCTGAGTCGACGCCGCCCTCTCGCGTCCTTTTGAAGAGAACCATGCCATGTTTGCACGCCTGTCCCTCCTTGCCGTCTTCGCCGTGCTGGCCAGCGGCTGCGCCAACAACACCTCGCCCGTGCTGGGCGGGAAGAACATCAGCTACGGCGACACCAAGGCCGTGGAACTGGTGACCAACGAGTTCGGCTCCACCGACCTGCAGATGATCGCCGAGTCCATGACCCGCTCCCTGGCCCAGTCCGGCATCCTGCAAGGTCGTCCGGTGGTACAGGTCTACGACGTGAAGAACAAGACCAGCGAGTACATCGACACCCGCGAGATCACCACCTCGATCAAGACCCAGTTGATGAAGAGCGGCACCGCCCGCTTCGCCAGCGACAACACCGAGATGCAAAGCCAGGTCGACCAGCTGAAGCTGCAGAACCAGAGCGGCCTGTACAAGAAGAGCACCGTCAGCAAGACCGGCAACATGATCGCCGCCAAGTACCGCCTGGAAGGTTCGATCAGCTCGATCGTCAAGCGCAGCAGCGACTACAAGGACGTGTTCTACAAGTTCAGCCTGCAACTGATCGACGTCGAAAGCGGCCTGGCCGAATGGATGGACGAAAAAGAGATTCGCAAAACCACGGAGCGTTAAACAATGCGTGCATGGATTGGCATGATCGGCCTGGTCTGCGCCTTCGGCGTCCAGGCCGCGCCCAAGGTGGCGGTGGCGGACCTGGCGTACCAGGCGAAGGTGGAGCAGTACATCCACAACATCTCCGCGCGGGACAACCACCAGGAGAGTTACTACGGCGCCAGCGGCTCGTCGAGCTACGACGAGTACGAGAGTCGCAGCAGCTACATCGAGCAAGGCGAACTGCGCAAGTTCACTGGCGACATCAAGGGTGAGATCCTGCGCACCGGGATGTTCCAGCTGGTCCAGGGCACGCCCTACACCGCCAGTTCCAAGGGTGATGTCTACGACGTCATCAAGCGGATCAAGGGCGGCAGCTTCAAGGGTGCCGACTACGTGCTGTTCGGCACCGTGTCGGACATCGACTTTACCCAGGACATCAACGAGCTGGCCAACACCAACAGTTACTCGGCGGTACTCGGGCTGACCCTGGTGGGCGATTTCAGCCTGATCAACACCCGCACCTACGAGATCACCTCGGCGTTCACCGCCATGGGCGAAGGCCAGGACACCAAGCTGGTCAACAGCCGGGATATCCATGTGTCGCTGAACCGTCCGCGGGTGGTGCGCGATGTATCCAAGGCGCTGGGTGAGGATGTGGCGCGGCAGTTGAGCCTGCAGTTGGGTGGGCCGGACATGGGCCCGGGGTCACCGGCGCCGCTGCGCAACAACCTGCCGCCGGATGAGGCGCCACGGATTCTGCACTGATCCGGACCGAGTTATCGTTCATCGCCAGCAAGCTGGCTCCTACAGGATTCGCGTCGTACACAAAAAGTGTGATCGACGCGGACACTTGTAGGAGCCAGCTTGCTGGCGATCGCGGTCTATCAGGCAACAACCACCTTTCAGGCGGTCGCCTTGTGCAAAGTCGCCAGGAACCCCGCCGCGCCAACGAACAAACCGGCAAACGTGCGGTTCATCCGGCGCTGCTGCTTGGGCGTGCGCAACAGGCGCAGGACCTTGGCCGCCAGGCCCGTGTAGCCGGCCATGACGATCATGTCGACGGTGATCATGGTCACGCCAAGAATCAGGTACTGATGCACCAGCGGTGCGTGAGGATCGATGAACTGCGGCAGCACGGCCAGCATGAACACCAGCGCCTTGGGGTTGCTGACGTTCACCAGGAAACCGCGGAACATCAAGGTCAGCGGCTTGCCAACCGGGCGAATCGCGGACTCGTCGGCCATGTTGCTGGGCAAGGCGCGCCATTGCTTGACCGCGAGGTACACCAGGTAGACCACGCCGAACCATTTGATGGCATAGAAGGCGTTGGCGGAAGCCGCCAGGATCGCCCCGACGCCCGCGGCAATCACCGCAATCTGCGCCGCCAGGCCCAGTTGCAGGCCAAGGGCGTTCCAGTAGCCGCGCAGGAAGCCGTATTGCAGGCCGCTGGACATCGAGGCGATGGCGCCGGCGCCCGGAGACAGGCTGATAACCCAGCACGCCGCAAAAAAGGCCAACCATGTCTCAAGCAGCATCACGCACCTCGGATAAGCGTTGTAACAAACCCTTAAGCTAATCCGCAGGCGGGAAATTGACTACTGTTTTTTGTCGGTCAGGACAACGCTTCCAGCTCCGCCTGCATGCTCTCCAGCAGTTCCAGCGCTTCCATCCAGGCCTCTTCCAGCTCGGACTCGCGCACTTTCAACTTGGCCTGCTCGGCCAACAGGTCGCGCAATTCGTCCTTGCGGGCCGCCTCGTAGACCGCGCTGTCTCCCAGGCCCGCCTCGATCTTCGCCAGTCGCTCGTGCAGCTTGCCCAACTCGGCTTCGAGCTTGTCGGCTTCGCGCTTGTGCGGCGCCAGCTGCTGACGCAACGCAGCCGCCTGCTGGCGCTGGGCCTTCTTGTCGGTCTTGTCCGGATTGACCGGCGTGTTGCTCACCGGCGCGTTGCGCTGGCGATACTCGACCAGCCAGCGGGCATAATCTTCCAGATCGCCGTCGAACTCTTCGACCTTGCCGTCAGCCACCAGGTAGAAATTATCGGTGGTGCTCTTGAGCAGATGGCGATCGTGAGAAACCACCAGCACCGCACCGCTGAACTCCTGCAAAGCCATGGTCAGCGCCAGGCGCATTTCCAGGTCCAGGTGGTTGGTCGGTTCGTCGAGCAGCAACAGGTTCGGCCGCTCCCAGGCAATCAGGGCCAACGCCAGGCGGGCTTTTTCGCCACCGGAGAAGTTCAGCACCGGCTCGTCGATGCGCGCGCCACGGAAGTCGAAACCACCGAGGAAATCGCGCAGGGTCTGCTCGCGCTCGGTCGGTGCCAGGCGTTGCAGGTGCAGCAGCGGGCTGGCCTTGGCATCCAGCGAGTCGAGCTGGTGCTGGGCAAAGTAGCCGACCACGGTGTTTTCACCGCGGGTCATCCGCCCCGCCAGCGGCGACAGCTCGCCCGCGAGGTTCTTGATCAGCGTCGACTTGCCCGCGCCGTTGGGACCGAGCAAACCGATCCGCGCACCCGGGGTCAGTTGCAGCTTGACCTTCTCCAGGATGGTCTTGTCGCCATAACCCAGACGGGCGTCGGACAGGTCGAGCAAGGGGCTGGAAATCTTCTGCGACTCGCGGAACACAAAGTCGAACGGCGAATCGACGTGGGCCGCGGACAATTCCTCCATCCGCTCCAGGGCCTTGATCCGGCTCTGGGCCTGGCGGGCCTTGGTGGCCTGGGCCTTGAAGCGGGCGATGTAGCTTTCCATGTGCGCACGCTGCGCCTGCTGCTTCTCGTAGGCCTGCTGCTGCTGGGCCAGGCGCTCGGCACGGGCGCGCTCAAACGCGGTATAGCCACCGCGATAGAGGGTAATCTTGCGCTGGTCGACATGAGCCACGTGATCGACCACTTCATCGAGGAAGTCACGGTCGTGGGAGATCAGCAGCAAGGTACCGGGGTAGCTCTTGAGCCATTCTTCCAGCCAGATGATCGCATCGAGGTCCAGGTGGTTGGTCGGTTCGTCGAGCAGCAACAGGTCCGACGGGCACATCAGGGCCTGCGCCAGGTTCAGGCGCATCCGCCAGCCACCGGAGAAATCCCCGACCTGACGGTCCATCTGTTCGTTGGTGAAGCCAAGACCGGCCAGCAGCTTGCGCGCGCGGGCATCGGCGGTGTAGCCGTCGGCGCTGTCGAGCTCCGAGTGCAGGCGGGCCTGGGCAGCGCCATCGTGGGCTGCCTCGGCCGCCGCCAGGTCGTGTTGCACCTGGCGCAGGCGCACGTCGCCATCGAGCACGTAGTCGACCGCCAGGCGTTCGAGGGTATCGACCTCCTGGCGCATGTGGGCAATACGCCAATCGGCCGGCAGGAAGCAGTCACCCGAG
>JACXTT010003924.1_pt1 | contig 22426 bp, 21 predicted proteins | sample 9270951 | NCBI WGS metagenome assembly JACXTT01 (sample SAMN15532306, study PRJNA645909) | rock metagenome | isolation source: weathered quartz diorite | place: Puerto Rico | collected 2017-06-21
TCGCGTTCGACGATGCCATCGCCCCGGCGCGAGCCTCTCCCGCACCGGCCAATAGGCTCACCATCGACAAGCTAGCCACCAGCACCGAGAACCTTTGCCCGGACAAGGACACGGCGGCTGACATCATTTTGCGAACACCCCTCAGCAGTGGGAGGGAGAGGATTCGAACCTCTGTAGGCTACGCCGGCGATTTTACAGACCGCTCCCTTTGGCCGCTCGGGCACCCTCCCCAGGGCATTTGAGCTTAGCATCGGGACGCTAGACTCTGCGGCACCATGGCCAAGGACGCCTTCTCGTTCGACATCGTCTCCGAGGTCGACCTGCAGGAGGTTCGCAACGCCTTCGACCAGGCGCATCGAGAGATCATCACGCGCTTCGACTTCAAGAACACCGACACCACGCTCTCCATCGACCAGGACCTGATCGAGATCCGATCCGGGACGGAGAACCGGCTGAAGGCTGCTCTGGATGTCCTCAAGGAGAAGCTCGTTCGTCGCGAGGTGTCGCTGAAGGCGCTCCAGGAGGGGCCCGTGCTACCTGCGGCCAAGGGCTCGGTCCGCCAGAGCCTGCACATCAACCGCGGCATCGACGAGGAGAAGGCCCGCGCCATCAACAAGGTCGTGAAGAACCTGGGCCTGAAGGTCCAGACCCAGGTTCAGCAGAGCCAGATCCGCGTCCAGAGCAAGAAGAAGGACGAACTGCAGCAGGTCATCCAGGCGCTGAAGCAGGAGGATTTCGGGATCCCGCTGCAGTTCACGAACTATCGCCCCTAGCGGCTAGACCCTCCCCGCCATCGCCTCGAGCCGGGCGATCCGCTCCTCCGTCCGCGGGTGCGTGGAGAACAGGTTCGCGAACCCCGACCGACGCCCCGCGAGCGGGTTCACGATGAACAGGTGCGCCTCGGCCGGCCCGACGGTCGCCGGCGCCGGGATCTGCTTGGAGGTGGCCTCGAGCTTGCGAAGGGCGCTCGCAAGGGCGAGCGGGTCGTGCGAGAGGTGCGCGCCCGAGTCGTCGGCCTGGTATTCGCGCGAGCGAGAGACGGCCAGCTGGATGATCGCGGCGGCGATCGGCGCCAGGATCCAGGCGAAGAGGAACGCGAACGGCCCGAACGGGTTGTTCCGGTCGCGGCTCCCACCCCCGAAGAAGAGCGCGAATCGCGTCAGGAACGTGATGGACATCGCGATCCCGGCCGCGATCGAGCCGATCAGGATGTCGTGGTTCGCCACGTGCGAGAGCTCGTGCGAGAGGACCCCGCGCAGCTCGCGCTCGTCGACGATCTGGAGCAGGCCCTTCGTGACCGAGACGGCGGCGTGGTGCTCGTTCCGTCCCGTCGCGAAGGCGTTCGGCTGGGCCATGTCGCTCACGTACACGCGGGGCATGGGCAGGCCCCGTGCGTTCGTGAGCTCGCGGACGATGGCGTAGAGCTGTGGATACTGCTGCTCGGTGACCGGCTTGGAGCGCGTGGTCGCGATCGCGATCCGGTCGGAGAACCAGTACAAGAGGAAGTTGATGCCGAGGCCGATGGCGAGGCCGAGGTACAGCCCGGAGGTGCCGCCGAGCCATCCGCCGATCAGGACGAAGAGCCCGCCCAGGGCTGCGATGAGCACCCAGGTCTTGACCCTGTTCACGTTCGTTCCCTCCCTTCGATCCGGCGGCCGGTGGGTCCGGGGCCGTTCTCCTCAAGCGTAGCGTCGGCGTGCGGATATGAGGGCCGGGGCGGCCGAACTCACACCAATCTCTCAGGGAGGGCCTCAGTGCCCGATGAGGGTCGAGAGCGGCGGGAAGTGCGCGAAGAGGCTCGGGAAGAAGCCGACGGCGAGGATGCCGCCCGCGGCGGCGAGCACGACGGCGGTGACCGTGGCGGGCGAACGGAGTGGGCGCACCGGCTCGGCGATGGGTTGGAAGAACATCTCGCGGACGATGAACAGGTAGTACACGAGTGAGATCACCGAGTTCACGACCATCGCGACGGCGAGCCAGGCCCCGATCCCGCCGCGGTCGATCGCCGCGCGGAAGATGAAGAACTTCCCCCAGAACCCGGCGAAGGGCGGGATGCCGGCGAGCGAGACGAGGAACATCGTCATGGGGACGGCCAGGTACGCGGCGCGCTGCCCGAGCCCCGCGAAGTCCGAGAGCAGGATGCCGGGCGACTCGCGCGCCATGGCAGTGACGACGCCGAACGCGCCCAGGTTCATCACGGCATAGATCAGGATGTAGAGGACGGCGGCGGCGAACGCCTCCTTGTTGAGCGCGGTGTTCGAGGTCGTCGCGAGGGCGAACGGCAGGAGCATGTAGCCCGCCTGCGCGATCGAGGAGTACGCGAGCAGCCGGACCACCTGATGCTGTTGGAGCGCCACGAGGTTCCCCAGGGTCATCGTGAAGATCGAGAGCACGACGAAGATCGGCGCCCAGAAGTCGGCGCGCGGGAGGAACGCGACGAACATCAGCTGCAGGAGCCCGGCGAACCCTGCGGCCTTCGACGCGACGGCGAGGAAGGCGGCGATCGGGACGGGCGCGCCCTCGTAGGTGTCCGGCGCCCAGAACTGGAACGGGAACGCCGAAACCTTGAACGCGAAGCCGCCGACCACGAACAGGATCGCGGCGAGCGCCAGGGAGGAGGAGCCGACCGGCGTCGCGAGGCTGGCCGCGATCCCGACGAGCCGGGTCGTGCCGGTCACGCCGTAGATGAGGCTCATGCCGTAGAGCATCACCGCCGTCGACAACACCCCGATCAGGAAGAACTTGAGCGCGCCCTCGTTCGACCGGGGGTCGCCCTTGCGGAACGCCACCAGGAGGAACGCCGGTGCCGAGACGAGCTCGAGCGAGATGAACAGCATGAGCAGGTCCCTCGAGGACGGCATGGTCATCATGCCGAGGAACGAGCACAGGACGAGGAAGTAGTACTCGCCCTGGTAGTAGCGGCCGTCGCGCACGTACCGCATCGAGAGCAGCAGGACGACGAGCGCCACGGAGGTGAAGAAGACCTTGAAGAGGACCGCGAAGTCGTCGACGACGTAGGAGCCGCCGAACGTGACCCGATGGGCTCCGATGAGCGTCAGCGTCGTCCCGAGCGTCGCCAGCACCCCGACGAACGCGACCACCATCGACCACCACCTGCGCGCGGGGGGAAACGCGAGGTCCGCGATCAGTACCAGGAAGATGGTGCCGGCGAGGACGAGCTCCGGCGCGATCGCGTGGTAGTCGATCGCGGGGTTCCGGATCACGGGAAGGGCGGCCGCGAGCGTCATCTAGTGCCCGAAGAGATGGGCGAGGGCGGTGACGGCCTCGTTCGTCGTGCCGAACACCAGGCGCGGGAACACGCCGAGGAGCAGGATCCCGACCAGGAGCGGCGCCCAGGCCACCCATTCGATCCGGCTCACGTCGGGGAGGGCCTTCTCCTTCCACGTTTCCGGGAGCGTGCCCATGTTGACGCGTTGCAGGGTCCACAGGAAATAGCCCGCGGTGAGGATGGTCCCGATCCCGCCGAACACCATCAGGGTCCGGAACAGGCCAAGGTGCCCGGTGAGGACCTGGGCGGGGCTGTAGGAGGACGCGAGCGCGGTGACCTCACCCCAGAACCCGGCCAGCCCCGGGAGCCCGAGCGAGGCGATCACGGTGAACGCGAAGATGCCCGCGAGGTACGGGACCTTCAGCAGCATCCCGCCGCCGATCTCGGAGATCTGACGCGTGTGGTAGCGGTCGTAGATGGAGCCGACCTCGAAGAACAGCATCCCCGTGATCACCCCGTGCGCGACCATCCCGAAGATCGCCGCGTTGATCCCCACGCTCGTGAGCGTGGCGATGCCGAGCATCACGAACCCCATGTGGCCGACGGAGGAGAACGCGATCAGACGTTTCAGGTCCTTCTGCGCGAGGCACGCGAGCGCGGCGTAGACGATCGCGATCGCGGCGAGCACCCCGATGATCGGCGCCCAGACGCGCGCGGCCTGCGGCAGGATGGGGAGCGCGATGCGGATGAAGCCGTAGGTGCCCATCTTCAGCAGGATGCCCGCGAGCAGCACGGAGCCCACCGTCGGCGCCTCGGTATGCGCGTCGGGGAGCCACGTGTGGAACGGCCACATCGGCACCTTGATCGCGAACCCGAGGAACACGCCCGCGAAGATCAGGAGCTGCACCCCCTTCGCGAACGGGGCGGTCGCAGCCTGCTGCTGCAGCTGGACGATGTCGAACGTGTGCGGGTTCGACTTGAAGAACATGGCCAGGAACCCCAGCAGCATGAACACGCTCCCGAAGAGCGTGTACAGGAAGAACTTGATGGCCGCGTACTCGCGGTTGGACGAGCCCCAGATCCCGATCATGAAGTACATCGGGACCAGGACCAGCTCCCAGAAGACGAAGAAGAGGACCAGGTCGAAGGCGATGAAGGTGCCCGCCATCCCGGTCTCGAGCAGCATCATCAGCGCGAGGAAGCCCTTCGGCTTGCCCGGCGGCGGCAGCACGCGATACGTGTAGATCGCGCACAGGAACGAGAGCAGCAGCGTGAGCTCGAAGAGGGGAAGGCTGATCCCGTCGATCCCGACGTGGTAGCGGATCGCCACCGACGGGATCCAGGACGCGTTCAGCTCGAACTGCAGGCCCTGATGCGCCCCGTAGTCGAAGCCGAACAGCATGATGATCCCGACGAGGAGCGCCGCACCGGTGAACAGGATGCCGAGGCCTCGGATCAGGCGGTCCCGATCCTTGGGCAGGAACGCGATGACGACCGCCCCGGCGGTCGGCAGGAACACCGCCAGGGTGACCGCGGACTTCTCCCATCCACTCATTCGTCTCTCTCCTATCGGAACGCGGTGAACACCAGGGCGAGGATCGCCACCACGGCGAACAGGACCGCGGCGTACTGCTGCACCTTCCCGGACTGGACCCGTTTGAGCACGCCGCCGACGGCGCCGGTGGCCTGCCCGATCTCGTTCACGGCGCCGTCGATCACCGTGCGATCGACGACGTTCACGCCGAATCCAAGCCGGCGCGTGACCCAGCCCGCGCCGTTCACGGCCCCGTCCAGGATGTGCTGGTTCGACCAGTTGACGAAGCCCGAGACCGTGTACTGGATCGGGTGGACGATGCCGCTCGTGTACAGGTCGTCCAGGTAGTACTTGTTGACCAGGAGCGTGCTGAACGCACCCAGCTGCAGGACCGGGTCGCGCTCCCGGTAGGTCCCGTACAGCGAGTAGCCGATCCCGATCCCCGCCAGGGCGACCAGCACCGACACCGCGGCCAGGCCGAACGAGAACGCCTCCGGCTCCGTGCCGGGGAAGCGCACCCACTGGTTGAAGCCGCTCGAGTGCGCGAGGCCGAGCCACCCGGCCGTCACCGACAGGAACGCGAGCAGGATCATCGGGTAGGTCATCGCGCGGGGCGATTCGTGCGGATGCGCGTGCCCGCGATAGGCGCCCGTGAAGGTGAGCAGCACCGCCCGCGTCATGTACAGGGCCGTGAGGAACGCGGTGGCGAGCCCCACGATCCAGATCGCGTAGTGGTGCGTGTGGTAGGCGGTCGACAGGATCGAGTCCTTCGAGAAGAACCCCGCGAAGGGTGGGACGCCCGCGAGCGCGACCGTCCCGATCACGAACACCCAGAAGGTCACCGGCAGGTGCTCACGGAGGCCGCCCATCTCGCTCATGTTGTTCGTGTGCACCGCGTGGATCACCGACCCGGCGGCGAGGAACAGCAGCGCCTTGAAGAACGCGTGGGTGAGCAGGTGGAAGAGGCCGGGCGTGTAGCCGTCGGGGCCGAGCCCGAGCGCCGACACCATGTAGGCGAGCTGCGAGATCGTCGAATAGGCGAGCACCCGTTTGATGTCGTCCTGCACCAGGGCGAGGAGCGCCGCGATCAGCATGGTGATCGAGCCGATCGTGCCGACGAAGGCGAGCGCGTGGCCCGAGGAAGCGAACACGGCGAACATGCGCCCGACCAGATAGACGCCGGCCGCGACCATCGTGGCCGCGTGGATGAGCGCCGACACCGGCGTCGGGCCCGCCATCGCGTCGGGCAGCCACACGTGCAGCGGGAACTGCGCCGACTTCCCGATCGCGCCGCCGAAGAGCAGCAGCGCCGCGGCGGTTAGCGTCCCGGTCGCGAGGTCCCCGTGCATCGCTTTCGCGGTGATCGCCGGCATGTTGGCCGTCCCCGCGGCGAACGTCAGCACGAAGATCCCGAAGAGGAACGGGATGTCGCCCGTCTTCGTCGTGATGAACGCCTTGATCGCGGCGTTCGAGTTCTCCTGCTCCTCCCACCAGTGCCCGATCAGCAGGTAGGAGCAGATGCCGACCAGCTCCCACCCGACCAACAGCTGGAAGAGGTTGTCGGCGATGACCAGATTCAGCATCGAGCCCGTGAAGAGCGAGAGGGCCGCGAAGAAGAATGTGTACCGGCGGTCGCCGTGCATGTAGGCGGTCGAGTACACCTGCACGCAGAGCGACACGAGCGTCACGACGACGAACATCACCGCGGCGAGGCCGTCGACGAACTCGCCGACCTCCACGTGGAAGCTCCCGATCGTGAAGAGGCTGAACGAGTGCTCCACCGGCGCGTGCCTGTTGATGACCTGGCCCAGGATGACGAGCGCGACGACGAACGAGGCACCGACCGCAACGATCCCGATCGGGGCGCCCTCCCCGGGCGTTCGTTTGCCGAAGAACAGGATCAGGAAGAACGCGAGGAACGGGAACGCGGGGATGAGCCAGGCGGCCGCCACCTAGTCCCCCTCCCCTGCCGGACTCACCATTTGAGGAGGTCCACCTCGTCGACGTTGATCATCTCGCGGTTGCGGTAGATCAGGATGACGATCGCGAGGCCGATCCCGACCTCCGCGGCCGCGACGGTGATCACGAACAGCGCGAAGATCTGGCCGGTGAAAAGCTTGTCGTTCAGGTGCGCCGAGAACGCGACCAGATTCACGTTCACGGCGTTCAGCATCAGCTCGATCGACATGAGGACGAGGACCGCGTTCCGTCGCGCCAGCACGCCGTAGACGCCGGCCGAGAACAGGATCGCCGAGAAGATGAGCGGGATCGGGAGCCGGATGGTGTTTGCGGCGATCATCGCGCCTCGTCCCGGCGCGCGATGACCACGGCGCCCACCAGGGCGGCCAGCAGGAGCACCGACACGACCTCGAACGGCAGCACGAAGTTCGCGAAGACGGATGCGCCCACCTCGCTCGTCGCGGCTGGCTGGATCCGGATCCGCGGCGCGCTCCCGAACGCGTTCTGGATGAGGTAGACGAGCCCGACGAGCACGCCCGTCGCCACGAGCGCCCCCCACCCTCGCTGCTGGTTGTCCAGCGCCTCGCGACCGATCGGCGCCCTGGTGAGCATCAGGCTGAAGAGCAGCAGCACGACGATCGCGCCCACGTAGATGAGGACCTGGACCCAGGCGAGGAAGCCGGCCGCGAGCACCAGGTAGGCGGCCCCGACCATCGAGAGGGTGAGCACGAGGTAGAGGGCCGCGTGCACGACGTTCTTGCTCGTCACCAGGCGGATCGCGCCGATCGACCCGACGGCGGCGAGGACGACGAACACGACCTCGGTGGACGTCACTGGCCGGCCTTCTTCCGGGCCGCGCGGACGGCTGCGGCCTTGGCCCGACCCTCGGCGACGCGTCGGTCGGTGCCCTTCGCGAGCTCCTCGGCGAGCACCCGGTCGAAGGTCTCCTGGTCGGGCTCGACCTCGACGTGCTCAGCTCGAGCTGCCGCCGGAGCAGGCTGCGCCGGGGCGACTGCGGTGGCTGAGGTCGGCGTGGCAGCAGCCGGCGCGGGCGTTAAGGGGGCGCGCGCGTCGCTCGCTGGCCGCGGCGGGGAGGCGGGGGGGACCCCCGCCGCGAGCGGGGGTCCGCCGACCTCAGCCGCGGGTGTCGAGGGCTCCTCTGGAACTGGTTCAGGAGGTGGTTCGGCGCCGACCTCGAGCATCGGCGGCGGCAGGACCTTGTACGTCCACTCCTCCAACCGCTCCTTCTCGTGCGTCATCTCCAGGATGTCGTACTCCGCGTACTCGAAGTCCGGCGCCCAGAAGAGCGCGTCGAACGGGCACACCTCGACGCAGATCCCGCAGTACATGCAGAGCGCGTAGTCGATCGCGAACCGGTCGAGCACCTTGACCGAGCGTCCCTTGCCGCCGGCGGCCGGCGGGTGCGTCTCCTTGTGCGCGTCGATGTAGATGCACCAGTCGGGGCACTCGCGCGAGCACTTGTAGCAGACCGTGCAGTTCTCCTGCTTCAGCGCGATGACCCCGCGCGTGCGTGGCGGGAGGTTCGGCTTCTCGTCCGGGTACTGCTGGGTGATCGAGCGCTGCAGCATGTGCTTGAGCGTGACGCCCAAGCCCTTCAGCAATCCGATCCCGGGGAACGCGCGCTTCGTCTCGTCCCGCGTCACGACGGGGACCGCGTTCGGCCCGACCTCCTGACCCGTATCGATCGCCATCTACCTCACCAGGACCTTGATCACGCCGGTCACCATGATGTCCGCGAGCGCGAGCGGGATCAGCACCACCCACGCGAACCGCTGCAGCTGGTCCTCGCGCAGGCGAGGGTAGGTCGCCCGCAGCCAGATGATGAAGAAGGACAGCGCGCCGACCTTCCCCGACATCCAGAAGAAGCCGGGGATGATGTGCAGCCCGAGGATCGGCTGGTAGCCGCCCAGGAACAGGACGCTCGCGATCGCGGAGAACGCGACGATCCCCGCGTACTCGGCCAGCAGGAAGAACGCGAACTTCAGGCCGGTGTACTCGGTGAAGGCGCCGAAGATGATCTCCGAATCGGCGATCGGCATGTCGAAGGGCGGCCGGGTGAGCTCCGCGATGGCCGCCACCATGAAGACGAAGAACGCGATCGGCTGGGTGAGCACGTACCAGAACGCGTGTTGGGCGTCGGCGATCCCGACGAGAGAGAGCGTGCCCGCCTGCATGACGACTGCGGCGGCGGCGAGGATCAGCGGCAGCTCGTACGCGATGAGCTGCGCGGCCGCACGAAGGGCCCCGATCAGCGAGAACTTGTTGGCGCTCGCCCACCCGGCCATCATGATCCCGATGATCGAGACCGACGTGATCGCGAGCACGTAGAAGATCCCGACATCCAGGTTCACGGCCCAGACCGTCTTCCCGAACGGGATCACGACGAAGATCGCGATGTAGGGCACCAGCACGACCGCGGGGGCGAGCGAGAAGACACCCGAGTCGGCCGCCGAGGGGATCACGTCCTCTTTCTGGACGAACTTCACGCCGTCCGCGAGGAGCTGCGCCCAGCCGTGGAACCGCCCCGCGTACATCGGACCCAGGCGGTGCTGCATGTGCGCGAGCACCTTGTGCTCCATGTAGCCCACGCCCAGGGGCGCGACCAGCACGAACACCAGCACGATGATCGCCTTGGCGATCACGACCACCCACAGGTTGTTGAACCAGCCGTCGACGAAGCTCTGGCCGGCGGTGAGCAGCATCGCGTGGCTCACTCGTCGATCTCCTCGCCCTCGACCGCGCCGGGCCACGGCTTGGCCTCGCGTGACATGAGCACGAAGTCCTTGCGGAGGGGGTGGCCCTCGAACTGTTCGGGCAGCACGAGCTTCACCAGGTGCGGGTGGCCCTCGAAGTCGATCCCGAAGAGCTCGGCCGTCTCGCGCTCGAACCAGTTCGCGCCCGGCCAGACGTCGCTCACGGTCGCGCAGCGCGGGTGCTCCGCGTCGCATTCGACCTTCAGGCGCGCGTGGTGGTTGCGCCGCGTCGAGTACACATGCGTCACGATCTCGAACCCCCGGCCCTTCGGCGTGAAGTCGACGGCGGTCAGGAAGTCGATGAAGTCGCAGTCGAGGTCGCGATCGTCCCGAAGGAAGGCGCACATCTCGTGGTAGCGCTCGGGCGTCACCGTCAGCACCGCGTGGCCGTGCACCTCGTCGGCCTGGACGACGTCCTGGCCGAACTGGGCGCGAAGCCTCGTGATGATCTCAGTAGGTCTGAGCGGGCTCTGGCTTGACGAGCTGGCCACTCCACTTCTCCCTGATGTCTTCCTTCGCGATCTTCTCCTGAAGGCGGATGATGCCGTGCAGGAGCGCCTCGGGCCTCGGCGGGCACCCGGGCACGTACACGTCGACTGGCACGATCTGGTCAACACCCTTCGTCACCGAGTACGAGTCCCAGTACGGCCCGCCGCAGTTGGAGCACGAGCCGAACGAGATCACGTACTTCGGGTCGGGGATCTGGTCGTAGACCCGCTTGAGCGCCGGCGCCATCTTGTCGGTGAGCGTGCCGGCGACGACCAGCAGGTCGGCCTGGCGCGGCCCGTGCGCGAAGGGGATCACGCCCAGGCGGATGAAGTCGTGCTTGGAGGTGGAGGTGGCGATCAGCTCGATTGCGCAGCACGCCAGGCCGAAGTTCATCACCCAGAGCGAATAGCGCCGGCCCCAGTTGAGGATGAATTTGACCGGCTGCGGCATGTCGACCTGGTCCATCAGGCCCACTGCAACACCTTCTTTCGGTAGGCGTAGAGCAGGCCCAGGGCCAGGATGAAGATGAAGATGCCCATCTCGACCACGGCCTGCATGCCCAGGCGCTCGAAGATCGTCGCCCAGGGGAACAGGAACACGCTCTCGACGTCGAAGATCACGAACAGGAATGCGTAGATGTAGTAGCGGATCTGGGTCTGCGCCCACCCCTCGCCGACGGGGTCGATCCCGCATTCGTAGGTGGTGAGCTTCTCGGGGAGCTGGCGGCGGGGAGCGACGATCCTGGCTGCGGTGAAGGCCACGGCGACCAGTCCGATCCCGGCGATGAGGACGGCCACCACGACGCCGTATTGGGCGTAATAGCTCTCCATCCACTCCTCGTCCGCGCGCTTGTGAACGGTTTCTCAAGCTGCGCTAGGCGGATTCTAACGCACGGGGTCCGGGCCGAATCAGCGCCGGCCGTGCTCAGAGCTGGGCGTCGCAGCGTTCGGCGATGAACTCGGCGATGTGGACCAGGGCGTCCCGGGCCGACCCCGCGGGCAGGCCCGAGGCAAGATGTACGCACCGCCGGACCCTGGTCGAGACGGCCTCGCGAGACCTGGACAGTGCCCCGTCGCTTCGGATGAGCTCGAGGGCCGTCGCCAGCCGATCGCCCTGCGGAGGTCCTTCCTGGAGGAGGGCCTCCAGCTTGCGGCCGTTCGCGCCGTCGGCGAGCGCGTGGAGGACCGGGAGCGTGTAGACGCCCTCGCGCATGTCCTGGCCCGGGAGCTTGCGGAGCTCCTCCTCGGTCGAGGTCACGTCCATGATGTCGTCCGAGAGCTGGAACGCGAGGCCGAGCGCCATCCCGAAGTCGTCCAGTCGCTCGACGGTGTCCGGGGGCGCGTCGGAGAGCATCCCGCCCAGTCGGCACGAGGTCGCCATGAGCTGCGCGGTCTTGCGCCGGATGATCTCCATGTACGCGTCCTCGGACTGGTCCAGGCGGCCCGCGGCGGCGACCTCCCGGATCTGGCCGTCGCAGAGGATCGCGATCGTTCGGGCCAGCAGGCGCGTGACGTCGGTGCCCAGGTCCGAGGAGATCTCCGATGCTTTCGCGAACAGGAAGTCCCCGGTCAGGATCGCGACGGTGTTGTCCCACCGCGCGTTCACCGATGGGCGGCCGCGCCGCGTGTCGGCTTCGTCGATCACGTCGTCGTGGTAGAGCGTGGCGAGGTGCGTGATCTCGATGGCCGTCGCTCCCTGGATGAGCCGCGGATCCGAGGGGTCGCCGAAGTAGCCGGAAAGCAGCACGAGGAGCGGCCGGAAGCGCTTGCCGCCCGCCGCGACGAGGTAGCTCGCCGCCTCGGTGACGAAGTCGGTGTCGGAGCGGACGGCCTTCTCGAGGGACGCCTCGACGTCGTTCAGGCGCCCTCGGATCTGGAGCTCGAGGGCTGGGTCGGGCGCCTCGAGGCCGCGGATCTCGGCGCGCGTCATCCGTGCATCCCCCCGCTCATCGACCCGATGCTACCCGGGTGCCGGGGGCCCGACCAGCCGCGCATCAGAACCGGACCAGCGACGCGGTTCGAAGGAGCCCGAACAGCAGCCCCGGGAGGACCCCGAAGAGGACCGTCAGGAACGCCGGCGCGAGGACCGCCGTCCAACCGGCCGGGTCGCTTTCGATCCGGACCACCTCCAGCTCGGGCGCCGGATCCTGCATGTACATGAGCACGATCACGCGGATGTAGAAGAACGCGGCCGCCACGGAGGCGAGGACGGCGATCAGGACGAGTGGCCAGGACCCCGCCTGCACGGCAGCAGTGAAGACGCTCACCTTCGCGATGAAACCGGCCATCGGCGGGATGCCGGCGAGCGAGAGCAGGAACGCCGTCAGGGCGATCCCGAGGAGTGGCTTGCGCCTCGCGAGCCCGGCGTACGACGAGAGCGAGGTGTGCTCCTCGCCCCGCACGGACGCGAGCACCACCACGGCGAACGCGCCCAGGACCGTCCCGGCGTAGACGGCGAGATAGAACATCGCGCTCTGGATGCCGGCCTGGGTTCCCGCCGACAGGCCGACCAGGATGAACCCGGCCTGGGCGATCGACGAGTAGGCGAGCAGCCGCTTGATGTCGGTCTGCGCGATCGCGAGGACGCTGCCCGCGATGATCGAGACGGCGGCGAGCACGCCCATGAACGGCCGCCAGTCGTGCGCGAGCGGGAGGAACGCGACGCCGAAGACGCGCAGGAACGCGCCGAACGCGGCGACCTTCGTTCCCGCCGACATGAACGCCGTCACGCACGTGGGTGCCCCCTGGTACGCGTCCGGCGTCCACATGTGGAATGGGACCGCGGCGATCTTGAAGCTGAAGCCGACGGCGAGGAGCCCGACGGCGATCAACGCCAGGGCATGGCCGTGCAGAGGGTTCGCGAGCGCCGTCGCGATCCCGGCGAGGTTCGTGGTGCCGGTCGCGCCGTACGCGAACGCGATCCCATAGAGGAAGAACGCCGAGGAGAACGCACCCAGGAGGAAGTACTTCATCGAGGCCTCGGCCGACGCCAGGCGACGGAACGAGAACCCCGTGAGCAGGTACAGGGAGAGCGAGAGGATCTCGAGCGCCAGGAAGACCCCGATGAGGTCGCTCGCGGCGGTAATGAGCGTCATGCCGGCGGTCGCGAACAGGAGTAGCGGGTAGTACTCACCGCGGGCCTCGCCCGCTCGATCCAGGTAGTAGGAGGAGAGGAGGATCCCGAGCGCGGCCGCGGCCAGGATGACCAGCCGGAAGTACACCGCGAACCGGTCGGCGGCGATCATCCCACCGAGCACAGTGCCGGGCGCCGACCATGTCCAGAGCGAGAGCGTCGCCGCGGCGGCGCCGGCCACGCCGGCGAGGCTGAGCAGGACGAATGGACGCTGATCTGGGGTCGGTCGGAGCGCGTCGAGGAGCATCAGCGCGAGCGCAGTCCCGACCAGGATCAGCTCCGGCAGCAGCGGCCGAAGGACGATCGGCAGGTGGGACGGTGCGGCGGCCTGCGCGACGAAGCTCATCTCAGCGTTCCCCCGTGCATGCCAAACGCCGAAGCTCGTCCCCGGAGAGCTGGCCCCCGGCGGGGAGCGGGACTCCGAAATAGTGATTCGTGGTCAGCTCGATGCACGCGCCAAGTTCAATCGTCGTTGGCTGAATCCGATCCAAGACGGGCTTCGGGTAGATCCCGATGAAGAGGATCGCCGCCATGATCGGCACGATCACGAAGTACTCGCGGAGCTCGAGGTCCTTGATTCGCCCTGAAGAGCCGTTCCCGTGCCCGTTCGTCGCGCCGCCGGCGACGAGGAGCGGTCCCTGCATGGCGCGCTGGTAGCCCCAGAGCAGGTAGATCGCGGAGAGGACCACGCCGGCGACCGCGATCACGGCGTATGGCTTGGTCACGATGAACGTGCCGAGGATCACCAGGAACTCGCCGACGAACCCATTGAGCCCCGGGAGGCCGATCGAAGAGAGCGCGACGAACAGGAAGACGCCGGCGTAGATGGGGATGACGGCGGCGAGCCCGCCCATGCGATTGAGGTCGCGGGTATGGATGCGGTCGTAGAGCATCCCGACCAGGAGGAACAGGGCGCCGGTCGACAGGCCGTGGTTGATCATCGTGAGGACCCCGCCCGTGAGTCCCTGCGCGCTGAACGCGAAGATGCCGAGCACGACGAACCCCATGTGCGAGACGCTCGAGTAGGCGACCAGCCGTTTCAGGTCGCTCTGGATGAGCGCCACGGTCGCGCCGTAGACGATCCCGATCACGGCGAGGACCAGGACCAGGGTCCGGAAGTAGCCGGCGGCCTCCGGGAAGAGCCCGATGTTGAACCGGATCAGGCCGTACGCGCCGACCTTGATGACGACGGCGGCGAGCGCGAGGGAGCCTGCCGTCGGCGCTTCGGTATGCGCCTCGGGCAGCCACGTGTGGAGCGGGACGAGCGGCGTCTTCACGGCGAACGCGACAAAGAAGGCGAGGAAGAGCCACCGCGCGGTGGTCGTCGCGATCGTCAAGTGCTGGAGTGTTCGGTAGTCGAAGCTCGCATGGCCGAGCTGCGACCCCGAGAGGAAATAGAGGAACAGGATCCCGAGCAGCAGGAACGCGGAGCCGGCCATCGTGTACAGGAAGAACTTGATCGCGGCGTGGATCCGCCGCTCGCTCCCCCACCCGCCGATGATCAGGTACATCGGGAAGAGCAGCGCCTCGAAGAAGAAGAAGAACAGCAGCAGGTCGATCGCGAGGAAGGACCCGATCATCGCCGTCTCGAGCGCGAGGAACGCGAGGATGTAGTTCTTGACCTGATGCTCGACCTTCCAGGAGACGAGGATCCCGGCCGGCATCAGGAACGTCGTGAGCAGGACCAGGAACAGGCTCACACCGTCCACGCCGAGCGTGTAGTTGAAGTTGAGCGAGCGCACCCAGATGGCGTGGTCGACGAGCTGGAACCCGAGCCCGTCCGTCTTGAAGTTGGCCAGGATCCCGAGCGACAGCCCGAACGTGAGCATCGTGATCAGCAGGCCCCACAAGCGGTGCAGGTTCAGCGCGCGCTTGGGGAACAGCGCGAGCGGCACCGCGCCCGCGAGTGGGGTGAAGGTGACGACCGTGAGCCACGGGAGGTGGTGCATCTAGGACCTCGCCGCGACGAAGATCAGGATGCCCACCGCTCCGGCCGCGAACGCGAGCGCGTACCGACGGACGAGGCCGGTCTGGAGCAGGCGCCCGGCGCGGGCCAGCTGGCGGAAGGCCCGGCCGATCCCGTTCACCGAGCCGTCGATCAGCCGGTCATCGACCACGTAGGCGAGGAACGCCGACCCCGCCTTCGCCGGCGCGACGATCGCGCCCCCGTACACGTCGTTCACGTAGAAGCCGTGGCCGAGGGTCCGGCGGGCGCGCGCGAAGCGGGCCCGGAGCGCCTGCCAGTCGAAGCGCCTCGAGACGTAGACGAACGCCGCCAACCCCACGCCCACGAGCGCCACGACGACCGAGACGAGCGTGAGCACCGCCTCGGAGGGACCGGAGACACGTTCCCCCGCGGGCCCGATCACCGGGCGCAGGAACCGGACCAGGAGCCCGTTCGTCGCCGAGAGCCCGAGGATCCCTCCGATGACGGCGAGCGCGCCGAGTGCGAGGAGCACGAGGCGCATCGGCGGGGGCGGGTCGTGCGGATGCCCCTCGTGGCGATGTTCGCCGAAGAACGCCAGGAAGGTCCCGCGCCCCATGTACACGGCGGTCAGGAACGCGCCGACGAGGGCCGCGACCCAGAAGCCGGGCCGGCCGGCGAGGCTCGCGGAGGAGATGACCTGATCCTTCGAGAAGAAGCCGGAGAGCGGCGGGATACCGGCCATCGCAGCGGCGGAGACGGTCCAGGTGAGCGCGGTGACCGGCATCGTGTTCTTGAGCCCGCCCATCCTCATCAGGTCGGTCTCGTCGTCCGGGAGGCCGTGCATCACCGAGCCCGCGCCCAGGAACAGGCACGCCTTGAAGAACGCGTGCGTGACGAGCAGGAAGATGGCCGCGCCGTACGCGCGCATGCCCGCCCCGAAGAACATGAAGCCGAGCTGGCTCATCGTCGAGTACGCGAGCATCCGCTTGATGTCGTCCTGGCCGATCGCCGAGAGGCCCGCGTAGATCGCCGTCACGATCCCGACGACCGCCACCACGGTGAGGGCGACGCTGGACGCCTCGAAGATGGGATGCGCCCTGACCACCAGGTAGACGCCCGCGGTGACCATCGTCGCCGCGTGGATCAGCGCCGACACGGGCGTCGGGCCCTCCATGGCGTCCGGGAGCCACACGTGCAGCGGGATCTGCGCCGACTTGCCGACCGCGCCCGCGAAGAGCAGCAGCGCGATGACGGTCGCGGTGCCGTTCGGCAGGCCGTGCGCCGCCGCGAAGACCCTCCCGAAGTCGAGCGAACCGACTCGGAACCAGATGAACACGATCCCGATCAGGAACGCCGAGTCGCCGATCCGCGTCGTGATGAACGCCTTTTTCGCGGCGTTCGCGGCAGCGGGCCGGTCGAGCCAGAACCCGATCAGCAGGTAGGAGCAGAGCCCGACGCCCTCCCACCCCAGATACAGGACGAGGAAGTTGGTCGCGAGGACGAGCATGAGCATGAAGAAGACGAACAGGTTCATGTAGGCGAAGAAGCGCGAGAAGCGCGGATCGCCGTGCAGGTAGGCGATCGCGTAGACGTGGATGAGCGCGCCGACGCCCGTGACGGTGAGCGCCATCACGATCGCGAGTGGGTCGTCACGCAGGTCGATCGCGACGCGGAACGAACCCACCTGGATCCAGTCGAAGAGGTGAGCCACGTACACGCGATGGTGCTCGGGCTGGCCGAGCAGACGGCCGAGGATCACGAGCGAGACGACGAACCCCAGACCGACGAGCGAGGCCGCGAGCCACCCAGCGGCGGACCCACGAAGCCGCCGCCCGCCGAGCAGCAGGAACGCGGCGCCCGCGAGTGGGAGGAGCGGGATGAGGAACGTGAGCCTCACCGCTCCTTCACCACCGGAGCATCCTGGCGTCGTCGACGTCCACGTTTCGCCGCTTGCGATAGAGCGACACGATGATCGCGAGCCCCACGACTACCTCGGCGGCCGCGACCACCATCGAGAAGAACGTGAGGACCTGCCCGGTCAGGTTGCCGTTCTGCCGCGAGAACGCGACCAGCGCCAGGTTCACGGCATTCAGCTGCAGCTCGACCGACATGAAGATGATGAGGGCGTTCTTGCGGATGAGGACGCCGACGGTCCCGATCGTGAAGAGCATCCCCGAGAGGAGCAGGAAGAACGAGATCGGTGTCCTCACGAGACCGCCGGCTCCCGGTCGATCGTCTCCTCCTCGTCGATCCGACGGCGGCCGTGCAGCATCGCGCCGATCGCCGCGACGATGAGCAGGACCGACGTGATCTCGAAGGGCAGGAAGTACTGGTTGAAGAGCACGTGGGCGAGCGCCTGGACGTTGCCGCCCCTGTTCACGGCGGCGAAGTCCGGGAGCGCGGTCCGGTGCAGCCCCACGCCCAGGCGTACCGCGACGACCACCTCCGCCAGGAGCCCCAGCGCCAGGAGCACGGCGAGCACTCGCTGCCCCTGCAGCTGTTCGCGCAGGCTCACCTCCTGGTCGACGCCCAGCAGCATGATGACGAACAGGAAGAGCACCATGATGGCGCCCGCGTACACGATGATCTGCACGACAAACAGGAACTCCGCGCCGAGGACCAGGAACAGGATCGCGAGGGTGAAGAGATTCACGATCAGGAACAACGCGGCGTGCACGGCGCGACGTGCGAGCACCATCGCGATCGCCGCGGCGACGGCGATGGGAGCGACGATCCAGAAGACGACCGTGTCGGCCACGCGCTACTTTCCCTCCTGGGTGCCCGGCGCGGTGCCGAGCGGGAGCGGCGGCTCGAGCAGCTGCCACTTCTCGTAGATCGCGTCCTCGCGGGATTCGAACGCCAGCTCGTAGTTGTCGGTGAGGGTGAGCGCGCGGGTCGGGCACGCCTCGACGCAGAAGCCGCACATGATGCAGCGCAGGTAGTTGATCTGGTAGGTCTCGGCGTAGCGCTCCCCCGCCGACACCTGGTGCTCGGGCGTGTTGTCGGCGCCCTGCACGTAGATCGCATCGGCCGGGCACGCCCACGCGCACAGCTCGCAGCCGATGCACTTCTCCAGGCCGTTCTCGTGCCGGTTCAGCAGGTGGCGGCCGACGTGGGCACGGGGCGGGAGCGGCCGGATCTCCTTCGGATACTGGGTCGTCGCGTCTTTTCGGAAGACCTGCCGGAAGGTCACCGAGAAGCCGCGCGCGACCTTGCCGATCGCCCGTGCGATCGCGGCGCCGGCGTCCAGCTCGGTGCGGGGCTCGCTCATCGCTTGTCCTTCGGAGCCACGCCGCGCGGCGGCCCGACGAAGAGCGGCCCGAGCACCAGAATGACGAGCAACACGCTCGCGACGATGATGAGCGCGGCGCGGGCCGTGCTGTAGATCGTGGGGAGGGTCACGATCGCCCCGGTCACCAGGATCCACAGCAGGCCTGACGGGATCAGGACCTTCCAGCCGAAGCTCATCAGCCTGTCGTAGCGGAACCGCGGCACCGTCGCCCGGATCCACACGAGCGCGTAGACCACCACGAAGAGCTTGATCAGGAACCAGACGAGCGGCCAGAGCCACGGAAGGAACCGGAAGACCGGGCCGCGCCAGCCGCCCAGGAACAGCGTCACGCCGACCGCCGACACCGTGATCATGTGCATGTACTCGGCCAGGTAGAACATCGCGAACTTGATGCCCGAGTACTCCGTGTGATACCCGGCGACCAGCTCCGTCTCCGCCTCGGGCAGGTCAAACGGCGGGCGGTTCGTCTCCGCGAGCGCCGCCGTCATGTAGATGAGGAAGGCGGGGAACTGCAGGAACAGGTTCCACTTCGGGAGCCAGCCCAGGCCGGTCGCACCGAAGTGCCGCGCCTGCCACGCGACGATCCCGCTCATCGAGAGCGTCCCGCTGTAGAGGATGACGGCGACGAGCCCGAGGCTCATGCCGACCTCGTAGGAGATCATCTGCGCGCTCGAGCGGATCGAGCCGAGGAGCGGGTAGTTCGAGCCGCTTGACCAGCCGGCGAGCACGACGCCGTAGACCGCGAGCGACGCCATCGCGAGGATCCACAGGACCCCGACCGAGAGATCGGAGATTTGGAACGGCAGGTGGCGCCCGAACAGGCGCACGCCGGTGCCGAACGGGATGACCGCGAAGGCCATCATCGCGGGGATCATCGCCGCGAGGGGCGCAACCAGATAGACGGGCCGGTCGGCCGTCACCGGCATGATCCCTTCCTTGAAGAAGAGCTTCACGCCGTCGGCGAGGGTGATCAGGACGCCCGCGGGCCCCGCCCGGTTCGGGCCGACCCGTGTCTGCATGTCGGCCACCACCTTGCGCTCGATCCAGATGGCGAGCATGACCGCGATCAGGAGCGCGAGGAAGATCACGCCCACACGGGCGATGGCGAGGATCCAGCCGAGCCAGTCGAAGCTCCCAAGCATCATGCGGGCACCGCCGTGGGCACCTCGACCGTGACGGTCGTGATCGGCGTTCCCGAGAACAGCGTGTTCGCCGCGAGCCCCGGCTGGTTCCACGGGACGAAGGCGACCCCGCGCGCGATGTGCTCTGTGACGCGCGCCGCGACCTCGGCCCGACCGGCCTCGGTTCGCAGCACGATAGTGCTTCCATCCTCGATGGACAGCCTTGCGGCGTCGACTGGATTGATCTCGACGAACGCATCTTCTTCGAGCGCCTGCTTGAGGAGTTCGGCGCCCACCAGCAGGCTGCCCTCGTCGACCAGCAGCGGGTAGCTGCACAGGATCATCTGACCCTCTCCCGGAGGCGGGGAAGGCGGGGAGGACCCGCCGCGAGCCTCACGCGAGCGGCGGGGGGGCACCCGCCCGACCTCAGCCTCCGGCGCAGGGGCAATGAGCTTCGCCATCTCCTGGTGGAGCTGGTCGAGTGAGTGGAAGCCCATGTCGGCGCCCATCGCCTCGGACAGGTGCTGGAAGATCTCCCATTCGGACCGCGCCAGGCCGAGCGGCGCGCGGACCGGGCGCAGGCGCTGCGAGCGCCCTTCCCAATCGGTGTAGTGCCCGTCCTTCTCCAGGTAGGGCGCCGCGGGGAGCATCGCGTCCGCGAAGATCTCCATCGCCTGCTGGTCGATGTCGACAACCACCTTGTACCGAACGTTCTCCAGGGCGCGCCGCGCGAGCGCGGCGTCGGGGAAGTCCGTGAGCGGGTCGGTCCCCACGAGGAAGAGCACGTCGACCTCGCGCGCCGCGGCCGCCTCGAGGATCGCCGCGGTGTCCCGTCCGGCCGCCGTGGGAACCTCGCCCCAGATCGACTCGACCGTCGAGCGATCGTCGGGATCACCGACCGAACGACCGCCGGGCAGCAGCCCGGGATGGAGCCCGGCGACCAGGGCGCCACGATCGTTCGCGCGGCGGGACAGCAGGGCGAACCCCGCGCCCGCTCGCCACGCGAGGTCCATCGCCGCAGCGGCGAGGCCGTCGCTCAGGGCCACACGGGGCCCCGCCAACACCACCGCATCAGGCCCCGCCTCCGCGACGGAAGCCTCGAGGTCGGCGAGTGCCGCCGCCTCGGATCCCGGCGCCGTGAGCACGTGCTCGGCGACGTCGTGGAGCCGCGTTCGGCGCGGATGGATCACCACCACGCGGGCGCCGCGGCGGGCCGCCTTTCGGATACGCAGGTGCAGGATGGGAAGCTCCTGCTCGGCGTCCAGCCCGACGACGACGATGAGCTTCGCGCGCTCGACGTCGCCATACGTGACGGGCATCTCGCCGGTCGCCTGAGCCGCCTCCGCAGGGATGGCGCCGGGGTCGCACGGGAACGGGCGATAGTCGACGTCGTTCGTCGCGAGCACGGTTCGGGCGAGCTTCGAGAGTGCGTAGGCGTCTTCGTCGGAGAGCCGGCCCCCCGCGAGCACCGCGGCCCGGCCCCCCTCGCACCAGCGAGCGATCGCCTCGAGGGTCTCGTCGAAGGAGGCGGGCTCGAGCCCGCGGTCGCGGAGGAGCGGCGTCACCAGGCGCGTCGGCCGATCCACGAACGAGAACGCGAACCGGCCCCGGTCGCAGGCCCAGGCGTCGTTGACCTCGAGGTTGTCGCGGGCGAGCTGGCGGACGACCTGCCCGCGACGGAGGTCGACCCGGAGGTTGCAGCCGGCAGCGCAGTGCGGGCAGATCGTGTCACCCGAGCCGACGTCGAACGGGCGCGCCGCGAACCGGTAGGTGGTGGCGGTGAGCGCACCGACCGGGCAGATCTGGACCGTGTTCCCGGAGAACGGGCTCCGAAAGTCCTGGCCGGCCGAGATGCCGACCTGTTCGGCGCCACCGCGGTCGAACAGCTCGATGAACCGGTCGCCCGAGATCTGGTCGCAGAACCGGGTGCACCGCGCACAGAGCACGCACCGCTCCCGGTCGAGGTTCACGAGCGGCGAGAGCGCGAGCGGCTTGCGGTAGGTCCGCTTCGCCTCCTCGTAGCGCGAGGCGCCGGGGCCGAACGCGAGCGCCTGATCCTGCAGCGGGCACTCCCCTCCCCGGTCGCACACCGGGCAGTCGAGCGGGTGGTTGATCAGCAGGAACTCAAGCACGCTCACCTGCGCGCTACGGACCTCGTCGTCGGTGAACTGCGTGAAGACCTTCATGCCGTCGGCCACGGGCGTCGAGCAGGAGGTCATGAGCTTGCGCTGGCCTTCCACCTTCACGTAGCACTGGCGGCACGCCGCGACGGGATCGAGCAGCGGGTGGTCGCAGAACCGCGGGATCTCGATGCCGATCTCCTCGGCCGCGCGGATGATGAGGGTTCCCCTCGGGACGCTCACCTCGGCCCCGTCGATCGCCAGGGTGACGAGCCCGTCGCCGTCGCTCATCCCAGCACCTCGCCGAGCGCGAGCTCCCGGGCGGGCTCGGCGACCGCCTCGGGCGGCGAGGCCTCACCAAGCTCGACGAACGGGCACCGGCCCAGCCGGACGTGCTCCTCGTACTCCTCGCGGAAATACTTGATGGAGGAGTCGATCGGCGATACGGCGCCATCCGCGAGCGCGCAGAACGCCTTGAAGAGCATGTTCTGACCCACGTCGCGCATCAGGTCGATGTCCTTCATCGTCCCCTGCCCGCGAGCCATGCGGCCCAGGACCCTCGTCATCCACCACGTCCCCTCGCGGCAGGGCGTGCATTTGCCGCAGGACTCGTGCGCGTAGAACTGCGTGAAGCGAAGCACCGCGTCGACCACACAGTCGCGTTCGTCGAGCACGATCAACGCCTTCGTCCCGAGGAGCGAGCCGGCGGCGGCGACAGAGTCGAAGTCCATCGGCGTGTCGAGGTGCTGCGCGGTGAGCAGCGGCGTCGAGGACCCGCCCGGCGTGAAGGCCTTGAGCGCCATCCCGTCCTTGACGCCGCCGGCCATGGCGATGAGCTCGCGAGCCGTG
>JACXTT010003925.1_pt1 | contig 22419 bp, 20 predicted proteins | sample 9270951 | NCBI WGS metagenome assembly JACXTT01 (sample SAMN15532306, study PRJNA645909) | rock metagenome | isolation source: weathered quartz diorite | place: Puerto Rico | collected 2017-06-21
ACCGCCAGAGAGCTACCGCTAAAAGCGAGCATTTCCAGGTATTGATCAACCATGGCAATAAGCCCCATCGCATTGCCATCAACACCAAGTCGACCGACGCACCCAGCCAGGTGCTGTATTATGCCGACGATGATTTTCACCATGAGCTTACCGATGCCGTCCACCAGGCCAGCCTTCCGGATGGATATACCCCGCTGGAATCCAAACCCGGTGGACTGGCCCTCGATTTTATCCGGCGCAATTTATTCGACACCAGCAAAATGGTACCCCTCCCCGCTCGGGGCGCCGGCAATGACAACAACGATTTAAACGACAAGCTGGATTTCTTCGTGCAGCAAGCCATACAGGATACCACTGCCGTAGTATATGCCTTTGGCCAGCATTGGGTAGACGCCGGCGGGGCCGACCAGTATTTTCCTGAAATAAAACCCAGCACCGGCATTCACGATATACACATGAACCAGGGCAACCCCGCCGGGGGCTATTTTGCAGACAATGGCGTTTGGCAGGATGGGGGATTGCTGTTCTACTTTGGCTCGCGCAACCGCTGGGCCGCCGTATTTACGGCCTTCCAGTCGCAGGCCTTCCATACAGACGATACCACCGGCAATCCTATCAGTGCGCCTACCGATACAGCGCTTGTTCGTATCATGGCCGCTATGGTAAACCCCGTAGGCGTGGATACCGGCAAAGAATACGTTATCCTGCTCAACAAGGGCACACAGGCCATTAACCTTTCCGGCTGGCAGATAGCCGATAAGCTGAAAAACAAAGACACCATCGGTACTCAAACCATCGACGCCGGCAATACCCTGCGCATTAACCTTAGCGGCCAGGGTGCGCAGCTCAGCAACCAGGGAGGCATTATTACCTTATTAAACAACAACCACCTGAAAGTAGACGGCGTTACCTATACCAAAAAAGACGCGGCCGTGGAAGGGCAACTGGTAGAGCTGTAATTGCGTAATGGTTATATTTGAGTAGCATAAAAAATACCCAAATATAATGACAAACCTTACCTCCAAAACCCCGCTGGGCACCTTTGCGTTTATAGCAGGACTTGGCATCTTTTTCATGTTAAGCTCTCCCTTTGCTGAATTCATGGTATACCAAAAGCTGGTGGTGGCAATAGATGCTACGGAAACCGTCCGCAATATTTTAGCCCATAAATCGCTTTTTGTTTCGGGTATACTGGCCTACCTGTTCAACTTTTTGTGTGATGTGCTGGTAGCCTGGGCGCTTTATTTTTTACTAAAACCGGTTAATGAAAGTCTTTCCCTGCTTACAGCATGGCTGCAACTGGTGTATGCCATTATTAGCCTGGTGGCGCTGCTCAACCTGGTTACCGTTTTACGGCTATTGAATATTGGCGAATATGCACCGCTGGCCGGGGCGGAACAATCGCCCCTGCAGGTCATGCAATCGCTCAATGCTTTCAGGGATTGGTGGTCGTTTGGATTTTTCTTTTTTGGCCTTCACCTGCTGCTGCTCGGTTACCTGGTGTTTAAGTGCACCTATATTCCCAAAATACTGGGCATATTATTGGCCATTGCCGGTGCAGGCTACCTGTTAAATATGCTGCTGCCCTTTTTCTTTCCAACCATTAATTTAGATTATATCACCCTTACCTATTTTGGCGAATTGTTCTTTATGATTTGGCTGCTGGTAAAAGGGTTAAAGATTAAGGAGCCCAATTAAACACCCTTACTTCACCCCCACGGGGTTGCCCGATTCCGTAAAGGTAGGCGGGTTCATTTTCAACCCTGCTATTTTTAACACATAGGCATAATCGCAGGGTGCATGGGCCGGTAAGCGTATTGTTAAGCCGGCAGCATCTTGCGTAAACGCCAGCGGGCCGGTAACGCCGGGCATGGTAATAGTGTTAATCTTTCCTTCGGGTGCCTGCCCCTGTGCTAGCGAGGTAACCAATACGGAAGCGCCGGGCCATTTGCCTACCAGGATAGCATACAGTGTATCGGCCTTTACCGTAAAGCGAATCTTTAATCCTTCCGGGCCGTTCTCTCCAAACCTTACCCAGTTATGCGTATCGTAAATAGCCTCACCGTTCAGGCTAAGCCATTTGCCAATGCCCAACAAGGTTTCCTGCTGGTCGGCCGGGATGGTACCGTCTGCCATTGGCGAAAGATTAAGCAGCAGCGTACCGTTTTTGCTCACAATATCCGCCAGCTGCGCAATGATGGTTCCAGCGCCGGCCACATGCATACCTGACGTGTATCCCCAGGTGCTTCCTATTTTATAATCCACCTGCCATTCGCCCGTGCGGATGCCGGGTGGAACACGGCCTTCAAAATCAAGAATGGAGCCAATGGTATGAATATTGGTGCCCGCGGGGGCGTAAGCGGCCTTCTTGGTGCTGAGCGATACCTGCTTGCCCCATTGGCGGGCGCGGTTATAATAGTATGCTGCTATCCTTAGCTTTAGAGGATCGAGAAAACGCTGATCCACACCATTGTCAAACCACAGCATATCGGGCTGGTACTTGTCTATCAGTTCCACATTACGTTCATACCAGTTGACCAGGAATTTGCGGCAGGCAGCATCGCTGCGGTCGGCCACATTATAAAAATCGGCCCATGCGGGGTCAAACAAATCGGCTTTCTCCACCTTAAGCTGCTCCAGCAGTTGGGGCGGCGGGTTTATGAATTGAAAGTTTTCTATACCGTGGTTGGATACCCCAAATTTGAGCCCCTGCCGGCGCACGGCCTGGCAGAGCTCGCCAATAAGGTCGCGCTTGGGCCCCATTTGTTTGGCATTGTAGGGGGTAACCCGGCTATCCCACATGGCAAAGTTTTCATGGTGTTGGGCCGTGAGGATGATAAAGCGCGCACCTGATTGTTTAAATAAGGCAGCCCAGGCATCGGCATCAAACTTCTCCTGCCGGAACAGCGGTATAAAGTCTTTATACCCAAATTTATCCTGCGGGCCAAAATGCTCCGCATGCCAGGCCATGATGTCTTTATTGCCATACATGTGTTTTTCATACCACTCACTTTTATATGCGGGCACCGAAAAAAGACCCCAGTGCATAAACAAACCAAACTTAGCCCCGATAAACCATTGCGGCACGTTGTAATTGGCCTGCAGTGAGGCCCAGCTGGGTTCAAACGGACCCGGGGGCATTGCTGCAGTCAGTTGCTTTACCGCGCTTTCTACTACTTTGAGCGTGGTTTCGGGCGCCATATCAAAACCGGTACTATTACCGGCCTCGCCAATAGATGCATCTACCGGCACCGATACCGGGGCATCGTGTATCGGTATGCCGGCCACTGGCGGCAGGGTATCTTTTGACAGGGCTTTCTGCTGTGCCTGCACAGGAGTAAATGAAATAAGAGTGAGTAGCATTAAAAGGCTATAATGCGCCTGTAGCAATCGTTTTACCATCATATATTGAAAATTTGTGTGCGCCCTGGCAGCTGTGGTTATATAAGCATGAAATTACGGTCTTAATAACCAGCTGCCATCCTGCACCTACAGCCTGCGCTGGTAAGTAATAGTACTTATACCACAAAGTGGTATTGCCGGGCCTTGCGCTATAAAATACCTTTATACTATTCCCGTCTCTGATTTTCTGCACTGATCCTTTCCTACCCTTCCATTTTATCCGTTTTGGCTGGCACCTAAAATCATTTCTTAACTATTAAACTTTTTTCAGATGGCAGACAAATCAAAGTCTTTAAAAGACAATTTTGTTTCTAAAGTGGTAACCGATCCCAACAATGTACCGGACACCTTATTGCTTAGTGGTTATATGGGTGCATCTTCGCTACCCAATCATACCCGCCTGTATTTTGACGCGCAGCTGAGCAGTTATGTGGAAATTCCTGACGATGCAATCCTTCATACCCAGGACCAGCCGGCCGAAAGCTCGCCGCTGGGGGGAAGTTTTGTATGGATAAAAAAGGATGCGATACTAACCCATAAAACGGGCGCCGATAAAACAAAAGCAAAGTTCCTTGAAGGCCCCATTGTACAGCAGTTTGCCGCAGCGGCAGCACCGGCGGCACAACCCCAGGGCATTACCATACCGGGCTGCCAGCCTTCGCTGATACCGGCAGTTTGCCCAACCCATACACCGGCATGTGTACCTACAACGCCGGCGCATTGCGCTACGCAGGTGATGGTGCTTTGTCCAACGCATACACCGGCATGCGCTCCGAGCTCGCCATTGATTTGCCCAACACATACGCTGTCATGCGCCCCGTCCACGCCACTGGTTTGCGCAACACATACCCCGGTATGTTTCCCCACTGTTGTAAACCAGGTATGCGTAACACAAACACCGTTATGTATAACCCATTCACCGGTGTGCGTAACGCAAATACCAGTGTGCCAGGTAACCTTTAACCCGGTAATCTGCGGTGGCCAAACCATCATTAACTGCCCCACCCATCCCGCCTGCCCCACCATTGCGGGCTGCCCCACATTGGGTGCATGCCCCACGATTGCCTGTGGTTTCCCGGGGGGTGGTGGTAACCCGGTAGCTTAATTAAAGGATATTACATGAACAACAGGTAAATAAAGAAGTCCTGCCTGGTGCAGGGCTTCTTTTATGAAAAACAGGGACGCTATTTAGTATCATCCAGACATGATCATTACTGCTGAAAATATAGTTCACTATTTAACGGATAAAAACATTATCAGCCCGGAATCTGTTGTGGATGGCGACTTTACGGTAGTTGACATGACCCGGCGCAACCGGAATTTTAAAATACTGCGCAAAACAGGTACCGGCTATTTTGTAAAACAGGTAAAGCAGTACGACCCGCAATCCTTAAACTCACTTACCCGCGAAGCACAGAGTTACTGGCTGGCAAAAAACGACGCCGGTTTTAAGGGAATACAGGATCTTATGCCCCGGCTCATCCATTACGACCCGCCGAATCATATTCTTATTGTAGAGCTTTTTGCCGGGTATGAAAACCTTTCTGAAATGCACCTGCGCCTGGGTCATTTTCCTGTTTCAATCGCTGCCACCCTGGGCACTGCTTTAGGCATTTACCATAAAGACGTAAACCGGAACATGGACGAAGTCAATGCCAAAAAAATATTCCCGGCCACATTGCCCTGGCTGCTCACCATTAACGCACCCTACATAGAACAGGCAAAAAACACCGATGCCAACCACCGGCAGTTTTTTACCATCATTGAACAGTACCCGGAGTTTCTTGCCGCTATTGAGCAACTCCGTACCGGCTGGCAAATCAACAGCCTGATACACGGGGATATGAAATGGGAAAACTGTATTGTATATAACGATGTACTGAAAATTATTGACTGGGAACTGGCCGACCTGGGCGATGCTGCCTGGGATGTGGGCGCTATCTTTCAAACCTGGCTTACCCATTGGGTGAGCCAACAGAACGGGCAGCATCAAAATAATAAACCAGAAGATCTGCAACCGGCTATTGCAGCATTCTGGAACGCCTATTCCGGCACCATGCTACCCGGTAAAAGCGACCAATCGGCGCTGCTCGAAAAATGCTGCAAGTGCGCTGCCATCCGTATTATACAAACGGTTTTTGAGTACATGCATTTCACCAAAAAACTGGATAAAACCGCCATTGTACTATTGCAACTAAGTTTAAATATGTTAAAAAACCCTGCAGAAGCTACCAGCACACTGCTGGGGCTCTAAATAGTATTATGCCATCACAAAGCGATATAGCGGGTTGTATTGAAGCGATAACCATTAGTTCTCCCGCTTCTTTTTCGTTTGCCCATAAAGCATTTGAAACGGCAAATGCCGATGCATTAATAAAATCACTTACTGAAACCATTTACGATCAATGTTACTGCAAAAAATTCAATGGCCACTACCAGGAAAATGTGCCCGCCACGGCCGACAGTGCTGATTTCCGTTCCGCCTTATCCATGGCCAATACTACTACCGAAAGATGGAGCAGGAACTGGATGGTAGAACAAGTGATGCCCGGTGGCCAGTACCTGGTTACCAAAAACAACCGGTATAAACTGGTATACCCCGGTGAATTTATTACGGCAGAATACCAGCCGGGATTGCCACAACAGGGTACACGGGTAAGTATTTATTGCCAGAAAGAAGCTACTACCCTGCAACCTGCGTTTTATTTTGCATTCAGCCAGGAACCGGCCGACCAGCAACCCCTGTATACTACTCTACGGTTTTACTGGAACCTGAAAAGCAGCGGGGCTGTCAAGCTAACCGGCCTGCTCACCAGCAAGCTGAACAACTATTCCATCCCCTTTTCCTTTAAATGCCTCAATAGCCCCGGCCTGTACACAAGAACAGACGCAATGGTGTTATATATCACCAAACCATACTATGCCATTACCGCGCAAATTATAAGTACTATTTACCCTCAAATAGAAAACGAGTTGAATGACCACACCCCCCTCTTTACCAAAGAGCTCGATAAAGGGCTGGGCCTGGCGGAAGACCCCGGCACCGGGGAGAGCTTTGGCATGATGCGCTGTGCCCTGGTAGCGCGTGGAATATACAATGCCTTTCAATCGGGTGGAGGCAGCAATAAAGAAAAAATGCAGCAGGTGGAGAACGTTTTTAACGAAGCCGGTATAGTGTTAACCATGCCCTATTTAAATGCAGGGTCAAAAGATAGGTATGCGTACAGCAACTAACCATCCATTTACAGAAGCCGCTTACCGGATAGGCGCCCGACTATGCCGCAACGCCATTTGGGCAGGCAATAAATGCAACTGGGTAGGCCCATCGATGGAATACATTGATAATACCTGGAAAACAGTGTACCGGGCCTATGCAACCGATGTTTATAGCGGCACCAGCGGCATCGGGTATTTTCTCAGTCATCTTTACGCTGTGAGCAAGGACCCCATCATAAAAAAAACAGCGTTGGGTTGTTTTGAGCAGGCAACGGCAAATGCTACACAGGCGGCCGAAAACACCCGCATAGGGTTTTACACCGGCTGGGCAGGTATGGCGCATGTATTGCAACAATGCGGGCCATTATTAAACACCGATGCATTTGAACAGCAGGCGGGTGTTTTCCTGCAGGCATTGCATCAATGCAGCCTGCCCGAAAGCGGCATCGATATACTGGCGGGTTGCGCCGGCGCCATTCCTGTACTGCTTGCACAGCGCCACAGGCAGGATGAATATATCATTACCGCAAAAAAGATTGGCGATTACCTTATTCAAATAGCGCATAAGGCTGAAAAAGGCTGGTCGTGGAATACGCTGCAGCACGGCACGGCAGATGCTGCCAGCCACCTGGCCGGCTTTTCGCACGGCACCGCGGGTATTGCCTGGGCTTTTATTGAATTGCATCATGCCACCAAAGAAGATAGCTATCTCTATGCCGCCCGGCAGGCATTTGCGTATGAGCGTTACCTGTATAATGCCCAGTACGGCAACTGGCCCGATCTCAGGAGTATTAACAACACCGGCTCTGACCAAAACCCGGCAGCCCTGTACGGCACTATTGCCTGGTGCCATGGGGCGCCGGGTATTGGCCTCTCGCGCCTGCGCGCATACGATCTGCTGGCCGATGCAACGTGTAAACAGGAAGCTGAAACAGCAGTAAGTACTACCTCGAACATGCTAAAGCTGGCGCTTGAAAGCGGGCAGGGAAATTTTTCGCTCTGCCACGGTATAGCGGGCAATACAGAGCTCCTGCTCATGGCGGCGGCTTCTTTCAACAACCCCGGCCTGCTTGCGTATGCGCAGCAAATTGGCCAGGCGGGAATTAATCTTTATGCCGGCAATGATACCCCCTGGCCCTGCGGTGTTATGGGCGCCGGCGAAACTCCCGGGCTTATGCTGGGCCTGGCAGGAATAGGTTATTTCTATCTCCGCCTAAGCGGCGCAGTCCCTGGTCCATCCATCTTAATCCCCTTTCCCGAAAAGGCCTGGGCGTTTACCACTCCCCCAAAAACGGTATAGCTACCTGCGGACCCGGGTTTGCTTTTTTACCGAAACATGGATTTTTATGTGATTTTTGGGGCCTTCTCCCTACTAATAGCCTGAGAAGTCACTTTTAAATGCGCAGCAAAGAAGAATTTATAGCCATTATCAAAGAAAACGAAGGCCTTATTTATAAGGTGGCCAAACTGTATACCAACAATAAAGAAGACGAGCAGGATTTATACCAGGACATTGTGTACCAGCTCTGGAAATCGTTTGATTCGTTTAGAAACGATGCTAAAATCAGCACCTGGATGTACCGCGTGGCATTGAATACCGCTATTGCCCATTTACAAAAAGAGAAACGAAAAGCCAATCATCTACCGCTTGACGAAAAGCTGGTAAACCGGCCGGACAGCAGCGATATGCTGGTGGAAGAGCAAACAAAAATGCTGTATGCCCTCATTGCAACACTCAACACGGTGGAAAAAGGCATCATCTTTCTGTACCTGGAAGGAAAATCGTACGACGAAATAGCGCAGATAACCGGTTTTTCGGCTACCAATGTGGGTACGCGCCTGGCCCGGATACGACAAAAAATAATTGCTCAAGTTCAAAAATAGCTACACCATGGAACTGGAAGAAATGAAAACACTCTGGGGCCGCATGTCGGCCGAAATAGAAAAACAAAAAACGATAACCGATGCGCTGGTCATTAAAATGACTAAGGCCGGCTACCGGGATAAAATAAATAAAATATGGATGCCTGAGCTCATATCGGCATTGGGCTGCATGGCAATAATTATGTTTGTTCTCATCAACCTTCAGCAGCTCAATACCTGGTATTTGCTGGTTTGTGGTATTGCCACCGTTGCCATCCTGTTAGTGTTGCCCATCTTGTCTATGAAAGCCATTTATGCCCTCCGGTCGATAAACATTTCAAAAAACAATTATAAACAATCCTTACAGGAGTATTCCAAAGGCAAAATGCAATTGGTGCTTGTTCAAAAACTGGGCTTTTTTCTCATAGCCCTGCTCATCCTGGTTATGCTGCCAGTGACCACCAAACTCATTGCCGGGAAAAATTTTTTTATGGTAACCCGGTTTTGGTTTTGGTACCTTATTGAATTCCTGTTTTTTTATCCCACGTTCAAATGGGTGTCCGGCAAGTATATTAAAATTGTTACGGACGCGGAAAACATATTGAAAGAACTGGAGGGTTAAACCGGTATTCAGCAGCGATATACCGGCAGCTAGCTCTTCCTGAACAATTTCAGCTTGTCGTTAATATACAGCAGCATGTCTTTGCTGGCAGCGCCGCGGCAAAATTTATACGTGGGCCGGTATTGAAGCATAAAGGTATGAAGTGAATCGCCCGTGAGCCAGGTAAGCATAGCAACGCGCGATGGGGGAAATTTAAAATCGATATAATATTCCTCCTCCTGTTTTTCCAGCTGCTTTTTAAACTTTCTTTCTTTTTCCTGGCCGGAGGAAAAATACCCTATCGGGCTAAAATTAAGACCAGGTGCATCGCCGGGTCTTTTTTCATTCATGAGTTTAACGGGATGTTTTCTATTCAGCACAAATTCATAATCTTCCCTTCGCTTCATAGAGTCCGCCTGGTATTTGGCCGTTTCATCTACTTCCACGCCGGGCAGGGTTACTATATTGGGAATAAGTGCAACAGGATAGGTTTCGTCAAACATGTATAAGGCCACTACAATGGTATCGGGCCGGTAGCCGGCGGAAGAAAAAACAATGATATCACCCTCCTTCGCGGAAATGATATAATTACCTCCCATATCCGATACATTGTGATTTTGCCGGGTACTATTGGTGACACTTACGCCGGGTAGTACTTCTGTGCTTCCTGTTCTTTTTATCCTGCCAAACAACTGCTGCTGGGCAAACCCGGTAAATGAAAACGATAAACAAAGTAACAGGAGGCAGTAGTTCTTTTGAGGCATACCCGGTTCGGTTATGATAACGGGTTTAAGATAGCATCTAAACCTTTTTACGCTGCTATCCCCCTGCCATAACCGGGCCGATTTATCGTTTTATTAACTTTTTGGGGTATCCGCCGGGCCATACGGTTTCACTTTTCTATTGTTATTGGCGTACCTGCCGGCGTATGTTTATAGAGATCATCTATTTCTTCATTCGTCAATGCTATGCACCCCGTAGTCCAGTCTCTCCATCGCTGAAAGCGGCCAAAATAACCCTGGTCGTTTCTTAAGCCGTGTATTTTAATGTCTCCCCCGGCGGCTTTGCCCTGCTGCCTTGCCGTTGCCAAATCCTGCTGGTTGGGATAGGATATGCCCAGGCTTTTATGAAAATGGCTGTTGGGGTTTTTGTCGTTAATAGTATAATTCCCTTCGGGCGTTTTGCCATCGCCTTCATATACTTTGGTGCCAACGGGATCTTTTCCGAGCGATATACAATATGTTTTGATCAATTTGCCGGCGGCATAGGCCTTCAGCTGGCGCCGCGATTTTAACACAACGATTTTGTTGATGGTTATACCGGCAGGGATAGGTGAATAGGGAAAGAAATAATACACTGCCAGGCCCGGGAGGACAGCGCCGACTAACAGGAATAGTATTCGTTTCTTAAAATTCATACCAACTGCGCCTTTTTTTTCAATCTGCCGCCGGTGCCGGGGTATATGCACAATAGCCGGCAATTGCCCGTTCATACTTGTCCAGCAATGCGCCAACGGTCCCTTGTCGGAAAACTTTTGTCATTTCTTTGCCTGTAATAGTAGGTTTCAAAAATACGGTATTTGCAGCCACGAGTGCCAGAACCGGTACAGCGGCAACATTTCACCGGGTGTATATAGCAGAATGCCCCGAAGCATTATATTTGCTATGGCAGAACATAATACAGTAATGACCTGGTACCAACAGCAAGTAATAACCATTGCCCGGGAGGTATACCCGCAGGAATACCTGGTTAACCAGGTAATGCGGGCAAAGCTTTTTATGGACCACCATTTTGCCGCCGGCCTAACCCTTGGCGCTATAGCTGGCGAAGCTCATTTTTCCAAATACCATTTTATCCGCCTGTTTAAATCGGTATACGGCCAAACGCCGCATCAATACCTGGTATCGGTGCGGATAGCAAAAGCAAAAGAGTTGTTGCAGGCCGGCGCCGGTATTAAGGAAACCTGTTTTTTGGTGGGCTTCTGCAGTACTACCAGCTTTGCCGGCCTGTTTAAAAAAACAACCGGTAGTAGCCCCTCCGCCTTCCTGCACCGTTACAGCAATAATAAAATACCGCAATTTTGAAGAGCCCGGCAAGCCGGGCTTTTATTTTCTTTGCTGAAATATATAGCACGATATGAAAATTAAACTCACCAGTGTAATGGTAACCGACCAGGACAAGGCCCTGAAGTTTTATACTGACATACTGGGCTTTGTTAAAAAAAGGGATATACCCATGGGAGAACATAAATGGCTTACCGTAGTATCGGGCGAAGAACGCGATGGCGTAGAACTGCTACTGGAGCCTATGGGCTTTGCCCCTGCCAGGGTTTATCAAAAAGCGCTGTTTGATGCCGGCATACCCTTAACTGCATTTCATGTAAGCGATATACAGCAGGAATACGAGCGGCTGCAAAACCTGGGCGTGGTATTCAGCATGCCTCCTACCAAAATGGGCCCCGCTACCATAGCGGTACTTAACGATACCTGCGGCAATAATATACAGCTGGTACAGGTATAGCAGCAATGCTTACGGCACCAGTATCTTTTCCGTGGCACCCGGCCCTTCCAGCAAAAATATTCCTTTGCCATAGCGGCTTATATCTATGCTTTGCCTGCCTGCGCCCAATTGTTTCTTCCAAAGCAGCCGGCCATCCGGGCCGTAAAGCGATAAAGCAACGGTATTATTTACCTGCAGCTGCACTACTCCATTACTAACCGGGTTGGCCAGCACTGTAAATGCGCCTGCACTGCCGGCAAAGGACAATGCCAGCACATTACTATAGTTGCTCTTACCATCCATATCCGTTTGCAACAGGCGATAATAATTATTCCCGGTAGCAGGGTTGCTATGTACGTAACTATAATTGCGCAGGGTATTGCTGTTGCCCGCCGCGGGCAGGATAGCGATAGTGCTCCAGCTGCTGCCGTCGGTGCTGTGCTGCACGGCAAAATTGCTGCTGTTTTGCTCGGTGGCCGTACTCCATTGCAGCAATGCCTCATTGCCCTGTTTTTGCGCGGTAAAGGATCTAAGCGTTATGGGAAGCGAACTGCCGGCCGCTATGCTAAAGGGAAAATCCCAATTGCTGTGAAAGGAGGAAGAGGAACCGTTTGTTGTCCATGATTGGCCGTCGGCATAAAGGTCATTGTTTATTCCTATTCCTGCCATAAGACCATCCTGCGGTATAAACCTAAGGCCATAATAATTTCCGCCGGTAAGCTGTATATGCAGGGCCGACACATCTACTATTACCCAGCCAGTAGCGCTTATAGTTACCCCTGTTTGGGTATTTAATAAACTGCCCCAGGCCGTGGCGGAACTGCAGGCATATATTTCAATATTTACATTTCCGGGGTAATTGGCACTGGCAATATAGAATTGAATGGTTCCCAGCGGGCTGCTGGAGCCGGATAAAAAGGTTTGACCAGCGGCCTGGTACATAACATCGCCCATATCGGGATCGGTATAATTTACAAGACTGAGATAGGAACCCGGATTATACCCTTTCTGCTCCGCAATAACGACTTGCCCCTGGCCCGGCAATGCAGCAACGGCCATTAATACAAAAAACAGAACTGGTTTAAGTGTAAAGCGTGTTCTCATACGGTTGGATTTTTCAAATTAATCAGGGTTAAAGCAAAATCGGGTAAGGTTGGCTGGAAATAAACGGCTACGGGCTGTACATAAAATAGATTAACGATATAAGAATAAACAACAATATGCCCCGCCGGTATCGCCGCCGGGTATTTCAGGTTAGTACGCGTTTTCTGAGAGCATGACTAAGGTTATTATGTAGTTAAATGCGCCCAAATTATAACCGCGAAATGATTCCATATTTTAAACTCTTTGTATATTACCTCCTCATTAACCCCTATCCAAATACCATTACTTGAACCTCTCTGAAGACCAAATACTAGCCCTTGCACCGGATGATGCCTCTAAGAAATCCGGTAAAGACCTGTCCAACCCGGCCAAATGGGTGAGCAAAGGCGCCAGCGAACAGGCGCTCTGGGGCGAGTGCCAGGGCAGCGGCAGCAAACCCTATCAAACACAGGTAGACCTGGGCAATCTTGCGTTTAAATGTTCCTGCCCCAGCCGGAAATTTCCCTGCAAACATGGGCTTGGATTGTTATTGCTGCGGGCAAGACAGCCCAAACAGTTTACCGATACCCCCCCACCCGCCTGGGTAACGGATTGGCTGAACAAACGAACCGATAAGGAAGAAAAGAAAGCGGAGAAAAAAGAAAAGCCGGTAGACGAAGCGGCGCAGGCCAAACGCCAGCAGGCCCGCCTGCAGAAAGTAACCGACGGCATGGAAGAACTGATGCGCTGGATGAAAGACATTGTGCGCAATGGCCTGCTGAACCTACCGGAAAAAGGACCGTCGTTCTGGGAAAATATGTCGAAGCGTATGATAGATGCGCAAGCCCCCGGGCTTGCCGGCATGACCAGGGGCCTGGGAGAGATTAACTTTTATACCGAAGGCTGGCAAACAAGGTTCCTGGACCAGCTGCTGAAAATATACCTGGTCATACAGGGTTATAAGAATATTGCTACGCTCAGCCCCGAATTACAACAGGACCTGCGTGGCCTGGTGGGCTTTACCCAAAATCAGGATGAGCTGAAGGCACAGGCCGGCACGCACGACGACTGGTTTGTACTGGCCAAACAGGTAAATGAAGAAGAACAACTGGTAGTAGAACGAAACTGGCTCTATGGTCTGCATACCCAACAATATGCGCTGCTGCTACAGTTTTATGTACGCAGCCAGCTGCCCGGCATTACGTTTACCCCCGGCATCATAAGCGATGCTACGCTGGTATTTTATAATTCCGCGCTGCCTTTACGTGTACTGGTAAAAGAACAACACGGCACTAAAAATGCCGGCAGGCCACAGGGCTATAATAACTGGCAGGAAGTAGTAGCCCGTGAAACCCAGGGTAACAGCGTTTACCCGTTTACCGATGCTTACCCTTTAATTGTGGCACAGCTAAAACCGGTGCCTTTTAACAATGAATGGTGGCTGCAGGATGGCGCCAATACCATGATGCCCATCAGCAAAAACTATTATGGAATATGGAAGCTGTTATCGCTCAGCGGCGGTGAGCCCCTGCCCATGGCGCTGATTGGCAAAGAGAACGAATACCAGCCAGTAGGCGTCTGGTGCAACAACGAATACAAAATGCTTTGATGCAATTCTGGGATACCATAATCAATACCGCCCTGCTGGGCACCGATAAAAAACAGCTGCCCGCTGCCGAACTGCCCGCTGCCCTGCAGGAAATAGCGGAACTAGTGGCCGCCCAGCCGGGCATTGACAGGGAAGAACAATTCCTGCACCTGGCATCGGCGGCTTTCAATTACCGCCAAAGCGGCGCCATGCCGTTGCAGAAAGAGATTACCGGCATGCCCGTGTCGGCAGCAGAAACATTGCCTTATTGCTCCACGCTGGCGCTGCAGGCGCTGAAAGACATACTGGAAGAAGACAACAATACCTTTTTAACGTTCTGGCTGCAGCACTGCACCCATGCCCGCCGGTTAGTACCCCCGGATATGATACCGCTGTTCCTGGACAAGGCCGCACAGCATAAACCAATGCGCACCCTCGTAACACAGGTATGCGGCCGGCGTGGTGAATGGCTGAGCCGGTTCAACCCCCGCTGGCAATTCATGGCCGATACCAGCCAGGAAGATCTCTGGCAAACCGGCACGGCAGAGCAACGAAAAACCCTGCTAAAACAACTCAGGCAACAGGAACCCGCCAAAGCCCGGGAACTACTGGCGCAAAGCTGGGCGCAGGAAAATGCCAACAGCAAGGCAGACCTGCTGAAACAATTAACCGGCACGGTAACAGCAGGCGACCAGGAATGGCTGGAAAGCCTGCTGGCAGAAAAAAGCGCCAAGGTAAAAGAGGAAGCGCTCAACTTATTAAAACAACTGCCCGGCTCATTGGTGGTAAAGCAATACTGGCAATTGCTGCAACAGGCCATTACCCTTAAAAAAGAAAAAGCGTTGCTGGGCATGGTCAGCAAAACCTCCCTGCAGGTAGCATCGCCCACCGCTACAGATGACAGCATTTTCAAAACCGGTATTGAAAAGCTGAGCAACAATAAGGAGTTTACCGACGAAGAATTTATTGTTTACCAGCTCATTAAATACATTCCGCCGGCCTACTGGGAAACGCATTTTGCCACTACCCCCGAAAACATACTGGGCTATTTTCAGAAGGAAAAGGAACATAAAAAATATTTGCCGGCCCTGGTCAATGCCGTGCTGCAGTTCAACGACGCGCGCTGGGCTATTTCCTTTATGCAGCATTCCGCAGTGTTTTATATTGATATTATACCCCTGCTGCCACAGGAGCAACAGGATTATTACAGTCTTCGTTTCTTTGAACAGTACCCGGACAGTATTATCCGCTATGCCCGCGAACGGCAGGGCGGCTGGAGCGCCGAACTGGCCAAAGCCATTTTAAAACACGCGGCTAAAAGCCCATACCAGTATAACCGTTCTTTTTACAATGAAACCGTTCACCGCATGCCGGCCGCTATTGTAACGGAGCTGGATAAATACAGCCCGCCGGAAGAGCACCTGCGCGCCAGCTGGGCCGGCATGAGCGAACATATAACCAAACTGGCCGCTATTAAACAACAAACCATAACCGCCTTTAACCAATAAATCATTTTTATGTCGGGTATACTACGTCAGCATGCAGAGCAATTATTTGCCGCCGAACTGGAAGAATTGGCCAAACAAGACACCGGCAAACGCCCGGCAAACTGGAAGTTATCGCCCGCTTCGGTAGTAAGTTATCTTACCGGCGGCAAGCTGAAAAACGGGTTTGAGGTAACGCCCAAGTATATTGGCAATAAACGGCTGATGGAAATTGCTGTAGCCACCCTCACTACCGACCGGGCGCTGTTATTATACGGCCTGCCGGGTACCGCCAAAAGCTGGGTGAGCGAACACCTGGCTGCCGCCATCAGCGGCGATTCTACCTTAATTGTACAGGGCACGGCCGGCACCAGCGAAGAATCCATCCGCTATGGGTGGAACTATGCCCGCCTGCTGGCCGAAGGGCCCAGTGAAAAAGCGCTGGTGGAAACCCCTGTTATACGCGCCATGAAAGACGGTAAGATAGCCCGTATTGAAGAGCTGACCCGCATTGGCGCCGACGTACAGGATGCCCTTATTACCATACTCTCCGAAAAATCATTGCCCGTACCGGAACTGAATACAGAAGTACAGGCCGTAAAAGGATTTAATATCATCGCCACCGCCAACAACCGCGATAAAGGCGTCAACGAACTGTCCAGCGCATTAAAACGACGGTTCAATACCGTTATCCTGCCCGTGCCGGATTCTATTGAAGAAGAAATGGATATAGTGAAACGCCGGGTAGAAAGTTTTGAAAAAACAATGGAGCTGCCGGCAGAGCCACCCGCCCTGCAGGAAATACGCCGTATTGTAACCATCTTCCGCGAGCTGCGCGGCGGCGTAACGGCAGATGGCAAAACAAAAATCAAAATTCCCAGTGGCACCCTCAGTACCGCCGAAGCCATATCGGTAGTCAACAGCGGCCTTGCTATGGCGGCTTATTTTGGCGATGGCCGGTTAACGGCTGCCGATCTTGCCGCTGGTATCATCGGCTCCGTGGTAAAAGACCCTGTGCAGGACAGGATGGTATGGCAGGAATACCTGGAAACGGTGGTAAAGCCCCGCGATGAATGGAAAGATATTTACCGGGCCTGCAGAGATATGGGTATATGAGCATTCATGTATTAGGCATACGGCACCATGGTCCGGGCTCGGCAAAAAACGTAAAGCAGTTTCTCGAAAAACTGCAACCGGATATTGTACTGGTGGAAGGCCCGCCGGAAGCAGACCCTATTTTGCAATGGGTAACGCATGCGGAGTTAAAGCCACCGGTAGCCATACTGGCTTACCAGCCGGACAACCCGCAGCATTCGTCCTTTTATCCCTTTGCCGAATTTTCGCCCGAATGGCAGGCTATCCTCTACGCCCGGAAGCATAATATTCATGTTCGCTTTATGGATTTGCCCGCCATCCATCGCTTTGCACTAACCGATGAGGCCCCAAAGGAAGAAGACAATAGTCCCATCAACAACAATGAAGCCCCCGTTGTTCCCGAAATACGGATCGATCCTATTTCCTATTTAGCAGAAGCCGCCGGTTATACCGATGGCGAAAAATGGTGGGAACACATGTTTGAATACCGCAGCGCCAATGAGCAGGTATTTGATGCCGTGGCGGAAGCCATGCAGGAACTGCGGCAGGCCCTGCCGGCAAAAGAAGACCGGCTGGAGCAACTGCGCGAAGCCCACATGCGAAAGACTATCCGCCAGGCCGAAAAGGAAATGTTTCAAACCATTGCCGTTATCTGCGGTGCCTGGCATGCTCCCGCCCTCATTACTATGCCCAAACAAAAAGAGGACAACGAGCTGCTGAAAGGGCTGGCCAAAGTAAAAGTAGAATGCACCTGGGTACCGTGGACCTATAACCGCCTCAGCTACTATACCGGCTATGGCGCCGGCATTGCCTCACCGGGCTGGTATGAACATACCTGGAAACACCCGAACGATGACGGCACGCGCTGGATGGCTAAAATAGCTAAACTGTTTCGCCGGCAGAAGATGGACACCTCGGTAGCGCACGTTATTGAAGCCGTGCGGCTGGCCGAAGCATTGGCATCCCTGCGTAATTTATCCAAAGCCGGGCTGGAAGAACTGAATGAAGCCACCCTCAGCGTGCTCTGCAATGGCGAACCGATACTGTTGCAGCTTATTCACAAAGAACTTATTGTAAGCGATACCATCGGCGAAGTACCCACCGATATTCCCAAACCGCCGCTGCAAACAGATATTGAAAAGCAGCAAAAGAAACTGCGCCTGCCGCCCACCGCCGATTTTAAAGACTATGTGCTTGACCTGCGCAAGGAAACTGATTTGGAGCGAAGCATCTTCCTGCACCGCCTGCAACTGCTGGGTATAAAATGGGGCTACCGCTCGGAGATTGCCGGCAAAGGAACATTTAAAGAACAATGGCGCCTGCAGTGGGACCCTGCTTTTTCTATCGATATCATTGAAAAAGGAAACCTGGGCAATACGGTTGAAGAAGCCGCCATTACGTATATTTCGCAAAGCGCCCTGGCGGCAACGGCGCTGCCGGAGGTATGTACCCTACTGGAAAATGCGCTGCCGGCCGAAATCCCCAAAGCCATTGAAGTGCTTATTGGCCAAATCAACAACCTGGCCGCCGCCTCGGGCGATGTAATACAGCTGATGGAAGTAATACCCGGGCTGGTAAACGTAAGCCGCTACGGCAATGTACGTAAAACCGATGCCGACCTGGTGCTGGACATTGCCACCAGCATGATAGTGCGCATTTGTGTAAGCCTGCCCGCCGCCTGCACCGCGGTAGATGAAACAGCGGCCGGCCACCTGCTGGAATTGTTTTTTAAACTAAACGATGCCGTAACCCTCCTGCAGGAAACAGGTATTATTTTGCAATGGCAGCAAACATTATTGGTGATTGCGGGCAACAAAAATACCTCGCCCGTTATAGCCGGTTATGCCACCCGCCTGCTGGCCGACTATAAACTGCTGGAAGGCGATGAACTGGTTAAAACATTTTACTATGCCATGTCTTCCGCCAGCGCACCAGCCAACGCGGCCGGCTGGCTGGAAGGCTTCCTGAAAGGCAGCGGCACCATTTTATTAATCGACCACCGGCTCTGGGGCCTGGTCAATAACTGGGTTACCACCCTGGAAGAAGACAGCTTTACACAGGTATTGCCCCTGCTGCGAAGAACCTTTTCTCATTATACCAATACCGAAAGAAGAAAACTGGGCGAAAAAGTAAAACTGGGCGACGACGGTACGGCGCAGGCAGTAAAACAACACGAAACCGGTTTTGACAGTGAACGGGCGCAACTGGGCATACCCGTTGTGCTGCAACTGCTCGGTATGCAACAAACAACAAATACATGAACCAGGAAGACAACCTGCGAAAATGGCGTTTAATACTCGGCAGCCATCAAAACGATGGCACAGGCTTTTCATTAAACGACCATGATCTGCACATGGATAAAACGCTGGAAGCCCTGTACGACAACAATAAGCAGGGCGGCCTGGGCCCCTCTTCTCCCAATGTAAGCCGCTGGCTGGGCGATATCCGCAGTTTTTTTCCCACCAGCGTGGTACAGGTAATGCAACAGGATGCCCTCAAACGGCTAAACCTTACACAGATGCTGTTTGAAAAAGAAATGCTGGAAAACGTAACTCCCGATGTGCACCTGGTAGCCACCCTTATGACGCTGAGCAGGGTAATACCCGATAAAACAAAAGATACCGCCCGGCAGGTAGTACGCAAGGTGGTAGACGAGCTGTTAAAAAAACTGGCGCAACCCACCCGGCAGGCCATTACCGGCAGCTTAAACCGGAGCGCCCGCAACCGGCGGCCCCGTCACAATGAAATTAACTGGCATGCCACCATACAGCGAAACCTCAAACATTACCAGCCCGATTACAAAACCATTATACCCGAAGTGCGGATTGGTTATGGCCGCAAACGCCAGTCGCTGAAAGACGTAGTATTATGTCTTGACCAAAGCGGCTCTATGGGAAGCTCCGTAGTGTATTCGGGCATATTTGGTTCGGTCATGGCATCTATACCGGCCATCAAAACAAAAATGGTGGTTTTTGATACCGCCGTGGTTGATTTAACCGAAGAGCTGACCGACCCCGTAGAACTGTTGTTTGGCGTGCAACTGGGCGGCGGCACCGATATCAATTTAGCCCTCACCTATTGCCAGCAGATTATAACGAAACCCCTCGACACCGTACTGGTATTGGTAACAGACCTGTATGAAGGCGGCGACCCTGCGGGTATGCGCAAGCGGGCTGTGGAGTTGACAGGGGCCGGCGTACAGGTAATTGTATTGCTGGCATTAAATGACGATGGCGCCCCGGGTTATGACCACGCCAACGCCCAATTCTTTTCCAACCTGGGCATCCCGGTATTTGCCTGCACCCCCGATAAATTTCCCGACCTTATGGCCGCCGCATTAAGCAAACAGGACATTGGGCAATGGGCCGCCAAAGAAGAACTGGTGCTAAAAAAATAACCGCCGGCTGTTTATCAGCCGATAGTGGTGAACTGTCCCTTGCCCGGCGCTGACTGTACAGTACCCGGTACAAGCAGGAATATTATTTGCCGGAATGCCCAAAATGCGTTTATCTTTATACCGCTACCGCAGCCCATTCCTATGGCGCTTTACCCTCTGCTCACCCACTCTTACTTCTGCAGCCCCGGTTTACGCTTCTCCGTTAGGCCCTGAACAGCAGCAATTCATTTAATTGATTCAATTTCAATTTATGATACGGTATTTCATGCTATTACTTTGCTGTGTTTGTATTGTAGCTACCGGCCGGGCGCAGGTAGTGGTACAAATAAATGCGGGTTCGCGTGCCTCCTGGGGCACCAACCAAAACCTGTTTATTGACGCAAAGGGGCAATGCCATTATTACCTGGGCGAAGTGAATGGCAAGATAAAAGATTCTTCTTCCTTTAGCATCCCGGTGGCCCGCCTCGATTCCTTCCTGGTTAAAGCGGAGCAGCTGGGCTTTTTTAGTCTCAGTGACCGGTACGACGGGGGGCTTTCCGACGGCGCCGGCATTTTTATTTCGCTCAACAGCCAGGGCAAAAAGCATAGTGTCGATTTATCGAATAAAGATCTGCCACCCATCCATACGCTTATGGAACAGCTCAACCTCATCCTGGCGCCACACCGTATCCGGATCAATTATGGTCAGTAACCTTCTGCAAAAAATAATTAACCATGAGGTATACTATTTTTTTGGCTTTGGCAATTCCTGGTTTTTTATTGCTCCAGTCCTGCACAGTGCAAAATCATGCCACCACCGTGGAGCGCGATAAAGAAAATGGCTGTACGGTGCACGTTATTTTGCAGATTGGCATAGATGGATCTGATTCTGATGTAATTGCCGTGCGCGACCAGCTGGAAGGATGTTACTCCAAAAAATGCACTATTCCCTGCGCCAACGACGGCTCTAACGGGTGCCCGGTGCTGAGCCATGTCATCGTAAAAAAATGGTCTTCCCTCAGCGGCGATGAACAAAAGAATTTCCACCATATTACCATGGTGCCCAACGACGGGCTGCCTTCCAATGCCTATATCGGCACGCCCAACGGGGCACCCTCATCGGGCACCTGGCGCAGGAACGAACCCCCCAGAACCTATTGCCATGAAGTACTGCACCTGGCGGGGCTGAAAGACCAGTATTGCTCGCGGGTGTATGATACTATTACGCATACCGCAAAAGTAGAAGTGAGCTGTGTGCCGCCTCCCGACCCCGGGGGCAATTGCTGTACGCCCACTCCCCAGCCTCCCGGCAACCGCTGCGGCCAACCCTGCGTGGGCCATGAAAACGATATTATGGCAACCCTGGAGCCCGAGCTTTCCTGCGATAATATACTGGATGTGGTAAAAAAAGCGGGGCTCAACAGCTGCCCGGCAGAATGCTGCCCTAAGCCGCATACTTACTACAAACCCCTGAACCAAATCTTTCTAGGTCCCAGCTACGTGCATTTTGGCGATAAGGATACCCATTATGGCAGCTTTGGATTTACGGGGGAGTATACCCGCTATCTCACTCCTAAGATTGGCGCTACGGTAGATGTGGGATTATATTTTCACAGCGAAACGCAAAACGGGTATACAGAGCATTACCAGCAGTTGAATATAACGGGTGGCATTACCTACGTACCGGGGCTTGATATGACCTGGCTGAACCCGAAGGCTGTTTTTTCCACGCATGCTTTATTGGGCATTTCCAATTTTACCGATAAATACAGCTCGGGCAGCTTTAGCGGGAAAAATACCCAGCATTCTTTTAACGCCAATATAGGGGCGGCGATAGACTGGCCGGTGAATCCCTCCTTCAGCATCCGCTTGCTGCAAGTAGATTATACGCCCACTTTTTTTGCCAAAACCATTCAAAACAATATCAGGATTAGTGTAGGGGCCAGCCTGAAGTTTCCTTAAAATACTTCGCCCAGGTTGACCGACAAGCCTTTTGAACCCTCTATACCAAACCCGTAGTCGATACACAGGTTGGCGCCGGAAAATTTATTCAGCTTTATGCGCAGGCCCACGCCCGCCCCCGGGGCAATGACCGACAATTGTTTGGACAATTCTTTTGAAAACGATTGGGCATTGGCAAACACTACGCCCCCCAGCAAACCGTTTGGCGTAAGGTTAAACCGGTATTCGGTTTCCAGGTACAGCATATCCC
>JACXTT010003926.1_pt1 | contig 22418 bp, 29 predicted proteins | sample 9270951 | NCBI WGS metagenome assembly JACXTT01 (sample SAMN15532306, study PRJNA645909) | rock metagenome | isolation source: weathered quartz diorite | place: Puerto Rico | collected 2017-06-21
GCGGGGTCTCCATGGAAGTCGCGTCGGACGCTGTTTTTCGATTACCGCAATTTCAACTATAGCGACAGCTTCAGCGAATTTTTCCCGATGACGCCGGGAGCGACTTATCGCATCGAATATCAAGTGTTTATTTCGCCCGATTTTCAAGGGCAATTCTCGCCAATTATTCATTTGCCGTCGCAGGCCTGGTATACCGCAAATCAGCCAGGGCGCGGTTACAGCTTCGCGGCCAACCAAGGCGGCATGCCCGTTCTCTTCGATACCGGGTCGCCCAAGGGGATATACACCTTCACCGATACCTTCACGATGAACACCACGACCCAGCAGAGCCGCGCGCAAGTGCGTCTCTGTGTGCAAGTGGCTGCTGGCTACATCGAATTTGGCGGCCTCAGTATTACTCGGATGTCCGACTCGTCGCTTGTGGTGAACGGCGGGATCAAGGCATACCACATTGCGGTCGACAAGTTGTCCGCTCTCACTGGTGTCATTGGAGATTTGCAGACGGCGACCTCCGGTGAGCGTTTGCGCCTGCGTGACAACAAGTTTTATCAGTACGACGCCTACAACAACGTGATCATGCAGATCGGGGCGTTTGAATGAATGGGATCAAGACCTTCGTCGGCCCGTCGCTCAAGCCCAACATCACGCCCGATGGACTGGGCGGCCTGTTTCATAGTCTGCAGGAGTTCAGCAATCGCGACCCCAACGTTACAGAACGCCGCACCTTCTATGACCTTGCGGGGCGCAACGTTTACGCACTGGTCATCTACGGGGGCAATCACCCATGGCAGCAGGGGATCGACGGAAATGGCTACCCCTACCTGCAAACCCAAGGCGCTCCCACGCCTGACTGGTGGGTGTTGGACCCAAACAATCTCAACACCACATTTGCGATCTTCGTGCTATGACCTCCGGCATCAAGTTTTTTAACAAGGGCCTTGCGGCGCTTCTCGATAACAATAAAATCGTGCCGCAGTTGGTGCTCCGTGTCGATATGGCGACGCAGGATCAATTCGACATGCCGACGACTCAACCAGGTTGGAATCTTCGATTGTTTCGGTGGTTGATTCCGGAGTGGCTGATCGGCCGGCCTTACATCGGGTTTTGTTCCATTCCCGATCAAGGCCATGAGGTTTTTGGGAATGGCGCGTTTATCGCATACCAGAATGGTCAGCCATTCGTCGCCCCGGTTGTCTACATATTCGCGCTTGATTACGTGACTTACTCTGGCAACGGTCACGGTATGCGGCTGTGGAAGGACAACGCGGGTCCGCTCGTATATGACAGCGGAAACTTCCATTTGAACCTGCAAAAAAGTGGTGTCGTGAGTGTGGATATGGCCGTCGGCAGCAAGGGTACCAACTATCCGACCGGCGGAACGCGTGGCTTCAATCTCGGGTTCCCAATAAATTGCGCGATCAGCATTCCCTACGTCGAGATATTCCGGGATTGGGGTACTCGATTCGATGCGTACGGACAATTTCGGGCGAACGCCTTGCTTCGAAATTACGGCGGGCAAATTCAAACAAAGATGTTTTCTATCGAGGAAGAAATTAACGAAGCCGATGGCAGCAATGAAAATTACGACCACATCTATAAGGGAAATGGTGATGCCATCCAGCTCCTCGCCATTGACCGCTCCATGTACGACTAGAGGAAAAAATGATTGTCATCGATTACACCCCCCCAAATCATGCGCCGACCACCTTCCATCGCGTCAAGCAGTTAACCTCGTTCCCGCCCTTTACCATGGGCACGGCCGAAGTCGTGAGCTTTGCCAGTGAAGCCGCTTACCTCGCCGGCGCCAGTCACACTTGGGCCGAGCGCTACCAAGTGCCTTTGAGCGATATGGCCCCGCAGGTCCAGGATCACGTCGAGAACTGGCTCATTGGCGCCGCCAGCGGCACGCCATTCGCCGGCGGCATCCTGGTGATCGACCAGATGCAGACCCTGGAGAATGCGAAGGAGCGGGTCTGGTCGCGCGTCAAGTTCCAGCGTGATGCGAAGTTGGCCGAACCCTTCTCCTCGGCCGGCCTAAAGTTTGACGCAAATGTGCAGAATATCACTGGCGCCGCCGTGGCGGCCTTTATGAGCCAGAGCGCCGGCCTTCCGTACGCTGAGGAGTTTACGCTGTTCGATAATTCGGTCGTGACCCTTGACGCAAACCAGATGATCGCGGTCGGCCTGACCCTGGCAAATCGAAACTCTCAGATCTACACCACCGCGCGGATGCTGCGAGACCAAATTTACGCAATCAACACAAGCGAAACTGTCTCCGAGGCTGAGGCGATCACGCTGGTCGCCGCAATCACCTGGCCAGCGTAGGGGAGTAATCAATGAATATTCTTGCGATTCTCTCGGACAATGCTACGCGCCGCGCCACGATCACCGTGACGCCGATGGCGGCGGGGATGTTGGCGTCTGCGCTGCAGAACGATAAAGTTTCCAATGTGTGCCGGGCTCCAGGCGCGGTGATGAAAATCGTCGTCCTCTTTGACAAGCCGGAGACGGTCGGGGCAGTGCACCTTCCCCACTGTAATTTGTCGCCCACAGCGACCATTCGCACGGTCAGCTTTTCCGACACCGTGGGTGCGGCCGGCGCGCAGTTGCAGGATACCGGCATTCGCTTGGCCCGACCTTGGGCCGATATTGCGCCGAAAGGAAACTGGTCCGCAGCGCAATGGGCAAGCGCTTACCGCCACGGAGGGGGCGCTCATGCTCGAACGTGGCTGACAAATCATATTGCACGGCGGCTCGAGATTTCCATTTCGGACTCGGATAACCTGCAGGGCTACATTGAGGTGGCTGATATCTTCGCGGGGTCCATGTGGGTGCCTTCGCGCAGCCCTGACTACAATCCGTCCCTTACTCCCGGAAATACGGGTGAAATTTTCCGGGATGGATCCGGCGGCCGCCGCTCGATTCCCGGCACAAAATTCACGCGCCTGGCCGTTTCATTGAGTCACATGTCCGAAACCGACCGTGCCGAATTTTGGGGAATTCAACTCGGCAATGGCACCGACGTCCCAGTGATCGTGAGCCTGTATCCCAACGACGCGCTCGGCACGCGCGAGCGCGACCACCAAATGTATGGCGGGCTGGTGCAGACCTCAGCGATGAGGCGCCCCAATTTTGCCGAGCACGCGACTGACGTCGAATGGGAGTCGATGTGAAAGGCGATCGGCGCTCGAGCTCGCCACGATCCGGCTCGGCATTTCGCATGTACATGGGTGGCAACGCCATCGTTTCCGGCTACATCGCCGCCAGTGACGCCAGTTCGCTAATTCGTCGGGCGATGTCGACAAGCGAGGGCGCGCTGTTGGTGTGGATGCTAATGGCGCTCGGCCTTTGCGCGGTCATCGATGCGGTAATCAATGATCTGCTGCCACACCGCTTCCACTGGCGCGCAGCGCTTCGGCAGCGGCATTTCATTTTGACTGCCATGGCTTTCTGCTACCTGGCTCAGCTGTACATCGCGTTCTGTAACGATCGAACGACCGGCTTAATTATTTACTACCTATGGAATGCCGCAATCATCGTGTTTGCAGCCTACCTTGATGCTCACCAACGTTACAAGGACGCCTTATGCGCGACGGCATGCAATTGAAAAGAATCTGCTGGGCCTGGCTCACCGCAATGTGGTCGGCGAGCGCCGCCGCCGCGCAGGCGGTGTTCGTTACCGACCTGTCGGCGATCCCACTTGCGGCGGTAGCGGTGGCCATCGTCATTGCTTTGCTGGGCGGGTCAGCTGCGACGCTGGCAAAAATCGCCAGCCCGAAGCTGGAAATTCACAACATGTGGCTGGTGGTCTTGGCCGATATGGTCTCGTCGTTGGTCGCCGGCCTGGCCATGTTCTTTCTGATCGCCTGGCGGGAAGGACCACCGCTGCTGGCCGCCGTTTGTATTCTCGTCGCCGGGTATGGCGGCTCTCGTGTGCTGGAACTGTTCCTTGCTGCCGGCACTTCCCAACTGAACCGGTACGCCGGCAAACCTGAAGGTACACCATGAACATCGATCAGCTGCAGCGCATTGCGCCAAAAGTCTCCCAATATTTCAATGAAATCGTCGACGCGATGTCACGCTTCGGAATTGCTCCGGCGGCGGCCGAAGCGGCATTCCTTGCCCAGATGCTGCATGAGTCGGGCAATTTCACCTGCATGCGGGAAAATTTCAATTACTCGCCGGCCAACTTAATGGCGACTTTCAACCACGGCGCCACCATCCGGTTCACCCCAGATATGGCCGAAATGTATGGCCGGTCGGTGTATCACCCCGCTAATCAGGAGCAGATCGCCAACATCGCCTACGCGAACCGGATGGGCAACGGCTCAATCGCATCGGGTGACGGCTGGCGATTCCGCGGCCGTGGCCCAGGCCAGCTGACCGGACGCGCAAACTATGAGGAGTGCGGTTTGTCCCTTGGCATCGATCTGGTTGGCGATCCCGACCAGGTCGCTACCGTGAAAATCGGCTGCCTGGCATTTGCATGGTTCTGGGCTATGGGCAATAAAACCGGTCGTAGCCTGAACGGACTCGCCTTGGAAAACAAGATCGACGCGATCAGCGGCGTTGTGAACGGTGGGCAAAACGGGAGAGTTGAACGCCTGCTTCTGACTCAGCGCGCAATGGCGGTGATGACGTGATTGCCTCACTTATCGCAAAAATTGGTCTGCCGGCGTGGGCGGTGAATTTGTTTGCCGGCGTGGTGGTTGTCGCGGCTCTTGCCGGCGCCGGCATTCTCGAATACCGGCACATTTACAATGCTGGCGTCAAGCAAGAACAGGCGGCGCAGCGGGTGCGCGATAGAGAAAATGAAAGGCTGGCAACTGCCGCGCTTGCAGTTATCAACGCCCGCGTGGCGGCCGTGCAAGCGCAGCTCACCTTGGCGCGGGCGGAAGTACAAAAACTTGAAAAGGAGAACGAAATTGAAAAAGCTAATTCTGATGATTTGCAGCGCCGCCTTATTGTCGGCGAGCAGCGGATGCGCGTCCTCGTCCGGGCCGCGGCGCCTGGTTCAGCCGGACCAGATCAAGGCGCCGGCGCTGTCGCAGTGGATCCGGGAGCCGCAGTTGAAGCTGATCTCGATGCCACAGTTGCAGCAAATCTTGAGTGGCTCCGATCTACGCGAGATCGAGCAATCGGACGCCTTGGTGCCTGTATCGCAGAATACGACGCACTGAAAGCGGCAGTCGACTCAACACGTCAATGAGTTTGGAGATAGGCTGCTCAACTCAGCGCTTCGTTTGCAGATTGATGATGTGCAGCATTAACGCCAATTCTCGCTTCTCTGCTGGGGCGAGTAGACCCGAAATCTGCACAGCATTGCGCAGGTTTGAATGCTGGAATTCGAAGTCAGCAGCCTTTGGATCAAGATCGTTGATCACTTTGCTGAATGCCCTGAAGTAGCCTTCCTGCGCGAGGTTCTCATCCATGCAGCCACTTTAACACCGTGTGTTCGTAGACGCCAATATTTGCAGCCGCTACCGGTGACTAAAATCCCTGCGAGTTAAGTTTAGCTTACCCTTGAGTACCGAACTTGTTCTTTAGGATGTCCAGTTGCGATGTGATTGTTTTTCCCAGTTCAGAGTTGCTAGTAACAATCTCAGTCATTTGCATCATCGTTTCGATGAATGCTAAAGTTGGCACAATAACCAGCGCAATCGGCTTTCCTGCCTCATCTGTCAAAGAAATCTTCGAAACTGCTGGACCGATCTGAACTTGATGAAACTTGTCGCAAAAAATCGTCGGAACATTAGCCGAAGCGAGTTTTTCTCCAATAATCATAGTAGGCTTTTTATCCGACATGCGTTACCTCCAATTTAAAATATTCAGTGCCAATGGAAGAGTTCTCCACGTTCATTAAATGCTGAGTCTCTGGCTGCATGTGCGACATAATGCTCTTAGTGTCGATGCTGATATAGTGACTCTTGCCCTTGCCTTCCATAATAGCTAAAACAACGTCGTGTTGACTTTGTATATTAAGTGTGCAGGAATTAAGTAAAGACACTGTAGTGTGCTCAGGTATCTTAGCGCTCCAAGGTTGCTTCGGACGCGTGCAACTCGCCTCTCGGTACACCACGTCGAACTCGAAACCGCACCGCTGTGCGAACTCCCATATTGTCGAAATGGTGAGGTTCGCCTCTCCAGAAAGAACCCGAGAAACTCGGCTCTTGTTCCACTGCAGGAGATTTGCAATTGACGCGCGCGAATAGCATTTAGATGCCATCAAAGCAGCTAACTCTGCTGCGATCTGACTCTTTTTATCTTCGAAAGCACTTGCTGGTGAGAGATTAGAAAGCCAATTATCGTCACCCATCGATGCCGAGACACAAGAAACGTCATTTTTTGTATTCATTTAATACCTCAATGCACATGTTATGCGACGCGTCAGAGTTCAAAACCTTCTCCGCCAAATCTTTCAAAGCGTCTTTCTCACCCTTCGTAAGTTTTGCGACACGTTTAACATCGATTTTAAGCACTACGATCGACTTCTCCGGCATATAGATGAAATAAATTCGAATAACGCCAACGCCCCATAATCGCCAGATTTTTTGCTCTATGTTTTTGATTGGACGCTTGTACTCATGAGCGGGGTGGCACTTCTTTTCGTCGTACATCAAACTTAAATCCATTCCAGTACGTGCGCAGTTTTTGAAATGGCGTAAAGTTTTACGAGCTGCCTCTTGATCCTTGTCGTCCGTTAAGGCTTCGATGTCCAATCGTGCCCACGGAAGGTTGCTAAAACTCTCATCAATTACGGTGTAAACCTTCCAGGAGGACGGTTCGTCTGGCGTGGTGTCAGGTTCCCCCGGGTACCCGGTCGGCAGACGAATCAGTTTTATCGACATTAGGTTAACTTATAAGTGAACGCTTCGCAAGCGGTAAAGACTCGTTTTGACGTAGCTTTCGAAGGTTTTTTTGAGGGAAATTGGATGAAAACCCTTGTAACTATACCGATAATTGCGAAAATGTTCAGCTTAATTGAGTCTTTACCATCGGCGTTAAGGGATTGCCTTCCTTCGACGCGCCGAGCAACAAACTCCAGTTGAGGCAGGGTGGCGTAGGTTTTGGCGTATCTGCTACGGTTGCATGTAGTTTCTCATAGAGGAAGGTACTGCTGCATCATCGGCGTGTGTTTTTCGCCGGCGCCGGTCTTGATGGCAGCCTGGTTGATTTCGGTTGGAGCGGTGGTCATTGAGTGATATGTGGGGGAGTGCGCAGCCACGCGGCTGATCCCGGCATTTTACCGTGTCTTGGCAAGAACCCGGATCAAGCGGTCTACCAGACCAGCACGCGCGGCCCAATCAGCGCCCCTATCCCCGCCGGTATCACCATCCCCAACAAATACCAAAACCCGACAAACACCGCACTCATCTCCGGGCAATGCAAGCAATACACCGCCGCCGCCATCGCCCCTGCGGCGAGACCGGCGGAGGCGCCGGCCAGCCGCAGGCGAGTCGGCGCCAAACCGCGCATGACGTGCAGCGCCGCACCGAACACGGGAAGCGACATCAAGGTGATAAGCGTCGGGCAATAGCGCCATGTCTCTCCCCAGAACAATTCGGCGCGTTCGGCAGGACTGGCTTGCATCAACATGATCGCAGCAATCGCCCACAGCACCGCAATCGGCACGCCCACCAGCCAGGGCAAGGCGGCAATTCGCGCTCCCGGCGTCGCCAGCCGTTTGAGCGCGACCCAAGCGGCGCTGGCCAGCGCCAGGCAAAACGCCAGCTTGATCCAGAACGCCGGCAACAGGCCCGACAGCGGCAAATCGGCGCGCGGACCCAGCGTCGTCAGCAGGACGGCGCCGGATACGGTAACTGCGGCCAGCAAGGGCCACGGCGAAGCACGCCGGGCCACGCCCGGTTCAAGCGCGCCGCCGACTGCCAGCAAATCGATCAAATCATCCGTTTTCATCTTTGTTCCTGCATATTCAGTGCCAGCGTTTTCAAACCCCGGTGCACGCTGATTTTTATGTCCGACTCCGACAGGCCAAGCTGATCAGCCGCCTCGCGCACCGACAGGCCGTCGAGGCGGGTGGCGACGATAGCCAATCTCTGCTTGTCGGGCAGGGTGGCCAGCAGCACCGCCAGGTCGCGGCCGGCGGTGGCGGTGTCGTTGTCGGCGTCGCTGCCGGCGATCAAGTCGTCGGCGTCGTCGAGCCTTGTGTCGAGCGCTTCGCGCCTGCCGTGGCGGCGCATCCAGTCGATCAGTTTGTAGCGGGCGATCGCGTGCATCCAGGAGGTCAGCGGCGCTTGCGGGTCATAGGTGTGGCGCTGGTTATGGATGGCCAGCAGCGATTCCTGCACCAAATCCTCCACCGCGTCGGGCCAGCGCTGCAAGCGCCGCCGCAGAAAGGCGCGCAGGTGGGCGGCGCTGTCCTGCAGAAAGTCGCGATAGGCGGCGCTGTCTCCCTCCAGACCGCGCACGAACAAGCCGTGCAATCGCAGCTCTTTGATCTGCAGCGGATTCTCTGGTGGTATTCGTTGCATTGGCGCCTTCGGTTACAGCGGAGGATATTTAATTTAATTTTGCGAATTCTGTAACCGGATCCGTCAAGCCGGCGAATTCACTTGTAACTTCGCCACCAGAGCATGACCATGAACCATTTTATTTTCAAGCGTCACCGTGCGGCCGGCGCACTTTACACCACAGCCAGCGATGCGCGCAGGAGTTTTACATGAATGCCGATCCGCGCCAGATTCATCCGCGCTGGCTGCGCATCACCCACTGGCTCAACGCCCTGGCCGTGCTGGCGATGATCGCCAGCGGCTGGGGCATCTATAACGCCACCGGTTTTATGGGATTTCAAATTCCCAAGTCCATCACCCTGGGCGGCTGGCTGGGCGGTGCGCTGCTGTGGCATTTCGCCGCCATGTGGCTGCTGGTCGGCAACGGTGTGATCTATCTGGCCGTGAACCTGATGTCGGGCCGGCTGCGCCGCCAGTTTTTTCCCGTCACGCCGCGCGCCGTGCTGCACGATCTGGCGGCGGCCCTGAAGGGCACGCTGTCGCACGCCGACTTGCGCAACTATAACAGCGTGCAGAAGCTGGCCTATCTGTTCGTCATGCTCGACTGCATCGTGCTGGTGCTGTCCGGACTGGTGTTATGGAAGTCGGTGCAGTTTCCCATCTTGCGTGAATTGATGGGAGGCTACGAAGGCGCACGCCGCGTGCACTTCTTTGCCATGGCCGGCCTGTGCGCCTTTATTGCCGTGCACCTGGCGATGGTGGCGCTGGTGCCGAAAACCTTGCTGGCGATGCTGCGCGGCCGCTGACCGATACGAGGATTTCAATTATGTTCAAACCACGCAAGATCATCATTCCCAGCGAAGGCGCCGCCATGCTGGCAGACGGTATCAAGAATGTGGTGCAGCCTTCGCGCCGCGCCTTTTTGCAGCGCAGCCTGACCCTGGGCGGCCTCTCTCTGCTGACCGGCTGCTCGATCAGCGACCAGGAGAGCGTCGAAAAAGCGCTCATGCAAATGTCGCGCTTCAACGACAAGGTGCAAGGCTTGCTGTTCGATCCCAACAAGCTGGCGCCCACCTATCCCGAAAGCATGATCACCCGGCCATTTCCCTTCAATGCCTATTACGGCGAGGATGAGGTGCGGGTGGTCGATGGCGATGGCTGGCGGCTGGAGCTGTCGGGGCTGATCGAAAACCGCAAGAACTGGACCTTGCCGCAATTGCGCGCGCTGCCGCAGCAGGACCAGGTCACGCGGCATATCTGTGTCGAGGGCTGGAGCGCCATCGGCAAGTGGGGCGGGGTGCCTTTCGGCCAGTTCCTGCGCCACATCGGCGCCGACCTCAGCGCCAAATATGTGGGCTTCAAATGCGCCGACGATTATTTTACGAGCATCGACATGGCCACCGCCTTGCACCCGCAAACCCTGATGGCGCTCAGCTACGACGGCCAGCCCTTGCCGCCCCGTTATGGCTTCCCCATGAAGCTGCGCATGCCGACCAAGCTCGGCTACAAAAATCCCAAGCACATCCAGGCGATTTTTGTCACCAACGCCTATCCCGGCGGTTATTGGGAAGACCAGGGTTACAACTGGTTTGGCGGCAGTTGACAGACCGCCAGCTTTTACTCAGCACCACCACCGTAGTTCACTTTAAACAAAAGGAAAACACCATGAAGATGATTGCCCTTATCAGTGCCGCCTGCCTGCTCATGTCGGGCGCCGCATCGGCTCAGGACGCCATGAAAAAAGACTCGATGGCCAAGGACAGCATGGCCAAGCCAGCCATGCAAGACGACAAGATGGCGCACGACGGCATGGCCAAGGACGCCATGAAATCGCCCATGAAAAAAGACGCGATGAAAAAAGACATGATGAAAAAAGACGCCATGCACAAGGATGAGATGGCGAAAGACGGCATGAAAAAAGACGAGATGAAAAAAGACGGCATGATGAACGATGCCATGAAGAAGTAACACCGTCCCGGCCTTCGCGGCCGGGTTTTTTCGGAATCGAACCATGAACATCAGCTTCGGCAGCGCGGCCAGCCATGCGGCGTTTCATCCGGGACGGACAGCGCCCGCCAGTCTGCAAGCGCAGCTCGAGAAATACCGCCACCAGCTGTCCGACTGCGTCAATTGCGCCTCGGCCAGCACCGACAAGGGCAAAGCCGACATCGCCGCCTTGAGCGCCAAGATCGGCGGCATCGAAGCGCGCCTCGGCAATCCGGATACGGACGACACGGCAAGCGCACCGGCGCGCGTGGCCGATGCCGGCCGGCCGGGTGCGCTGATCGATACCTTCGCCTAGCGCCCGGCGCCGGCCGCGCGCCGCGCGAATAAACCTTGCGCCTCAGCCCATTCGCGCAAGGCCTGGTTGATCTGGGTTTGCCAGCCAGGGCCGGTTGCCTTGAAGGCATCCAGCAGGTCGGGATCGAGGCGCAGATTGGTGGCGACCTTGGTGACTTCGAGGGCGGGGCGCCCGCGCGGACGGCGCGCCGGAATAAAGTGCTCCAGCTCGGCGTTCGACAAGGGCAGGGCGTCGACGTCGGAGCGCGCGGCGGCGTTGATGGCCGCTTCCTCGGCGGGCGTGTTAAAAGCGAATTTCGGCTTGTTGGACATAGTGTGCAATCTCCCGGTTGGTCGCCCGTCTCATGCTGATGATGCGTAGCACATCGGCGCGCTCCACGTAGGCGACGTAGTAGAGCGTGCTGCCGATGCCGGCCAATGCGATATCGCGGTCTTCTCCGTAATCGTCGCGCATGTCGAGCCAGACGATGGCATGGTCCCAGTCGAGATTGGCGGCCTCGGCCATGGATCCGCCGTGCTTGCTGCGATTGCCGCGGTCCTTGGCGGGGTCGAAGGTGATGTGTATCGCGATATGAATTAGTGTAGATACGGTTAAGGGGGAAGTCAAGAATATTTGTGGCTACGTTTAATCAGGCCCGAAGGGCTGGCGGCGCCGGTTCGACAGCATGATGCCGGCGCGATCGGGATGGTCTGCGCGCACGCAAACAGCGCGATAGTCGCCATCAATGTGATACGGATTTGGCGGAAAAATTTCAAATCTGTATCGAATACTCTTGCAAGAGGGGATTGAACTAAAGCTTGTGATTTTGTTTCGATCGCGCTTAAAATCGACGCTGCCGCAACATGCGGCACACGCTAGGGGTCCTGTTTGACGGCAACGTCAAACGGGTGAGATACACCCTTCGAACCTGATCTGGGTAATGCCAGCGAAGGGAAGCATCGTGATTCCGGCCGTGCGCCGCCATCGCGCCCTCCTTTGCTGGCTCCTTCGATTTTTGAGCCACGCCAAAGGAGCCAAGTTGAACGCCAAAGCGCAGTTTTTATCCGCCACCGCCGTCGTCGACGACGCCGCGATATCCCCCTTGCCGAAGTCGCGCAAGATCTATGTGCAGGGCAGCCGGCCCGACATCCGCGTGCCGATGCGCGCCATCGCGCAGTCCGACACCGCCGATTCCTTCGGCGGCGAAGTCAACCCGCCCGTGTATGTCTACGATACCTCCGGGCCCTACACCGATCCCGACGTCGCCATCGATATCCGCTCGGGCCTGCCGTGTCCGCGCACGCCGTGGATCGTCGAGCGTGAAGACACCGAAGAACTGGCCGGTCCCACCTCGCACTTCGGCGCCGAGCGCGCGGCAGATCCGGCCACCGCCGCCATGCGTTTCAATTTGACCCGCAAGCCGCGCCGCGCCAAAGAGGGCGCCAACGTCAGCCAGATGCATTACGCCAGGCGGGGCATCGTCACGCCCGAAATGGAGTTCGTCGCCATCCGCGAAAACCTGCGCCGCAAGGAGTACCTGGCCGAGCTGGAAGCGTCCGGGCCGATGGGCAGCCGGATGGCCGAGATGATGGGACGCCAGCATCCGGGGAAATCGTTCGGCGCCGCCACGCCAGGCGAGATCACGCCCGAATTCGTGCGCTCGGAAATCGCCCGCGGCCGCGCCATCATCCCCGCCAACATCAACCACCCGGAGGTCGAGCCGATGATCATCGGCCGCAATTTTCTCGTGAAAATCAACGCCAACATCGGCAACTCGGCGGTCACCTCGTCGATCGGCGAAGAGGTGGAAAAGATGACCTGGGCGATCCGCTGGGGGGGCGACAACGTGATGGACCTGTCGACCGGCAAGCACATACACGAGACCCGCGAATGGGTGATCCGTAACAGCCCGGTGCCGATCGGTACCGTGCCGATTTACCAGGCGCTGGAGAAGGTGAATGGCAAGGCCGAGGATCTGACCTGGGAGATTTACCGCGACACCCTGATCGAACAGGCGGAGCAGGGCGTCGATTATTTTACGATCCACGCCGGCGTGCTACTGCGCTATGTGCCGATGACGGCCAAGCGCCTGACCGGCATCGTCTCGCGGGGCGGTTCCATCATGGCCAAGTGGTGCCTGGCGCATCACCGGGAGTCCTTCCTCTACACGCATTTCGAGGACATCTGCCGCATCATGAAGCAGTACGACGTCTCCTTCAGCCTGGGCGACGGCCTGCGTCCCGGCTCCATCTACGACGCCAACGACGAGGCCCAGCTGGCCGAGCTGAAAACCCTGGGCGAGCTGACCCAGATCGCCTGGAAGCACGATGTGCAGGTGATGATCGAAGGACCCGGCCACGTGCCCCTGCAGCTGATCAAGGAAAACATGGACCTGCAGCTGGCGCAGTGCGACGAGGCGCCGTTTTACACTTTGGGCCCGCTGACCACCGACATCGCCCCCGGCTACGACCACATCACCTCCGGCATCGGCGCCGCCACCATCGGCTGGTACGGCACCGCCATGCTGTGCTACGTCACGCCGAAAGAGCACCTCGGTTTACCCAACAAGGCCGACGTCAAGGACGGCATCATCACTTATAAGATCGCCGCCCACGCGGCCGACCTGGCGAAAGGCCATCCCGGCGCCCAGATCCGCGACAACGCCCTGTCGAAAGCGCGCTTCGAATTCCGCTGGGACGACCAGTTCAATCTGGGCCTCGATCCGGACAAGGCCCGCGAATTCCACGACGAGACGCTGCCAAAAGAATCGGCCAAGGTGGCGCACTTCTGCTCGATGTGCGGTCCCCATTTCTGCTCCATGAAAATCACCCAGGAAGTGCGCCAGTATGCGGCGGGCCTCGGCATCTCGGAAGTCGCGGCCCTGAAACAGGGCATGGAAGTGAAGGCGGTGGAATTCGTCAAGCGGGGCGCCGACATCTATCAAAAATTGTAGGAGGGCGCATGTGCGAATTCACCTTGAACGGCGCGCCGCACCTGCTCGCCGACGGCAGCACCTTGCTCGCCCTGATCGAGGCGCTGTACTTGCAGGACCAGGCGCTGGCGCTGGCCGTCAACCGCGGCGTGGTGCCGCGCGCGCAGTGGCCGCGGCATGCGATCGCGCCCGGCGACCGCATCGACATCGTGCGCGCCATCGGCGGCGGCTGAGCCCCATCTCCCGACAAAATAACAGGACCCACATCATGCACAGCAAACAAGACCAAGGCCTCACCATAGCCGGCGTCACCTACAACTCGCGCCTGCTGGTCGGCAGCGGCAAATACAAGGATCTGGCGCAAACGCGCGAGGCGACCATCGCGGCCGGCGCCGAGATCGTCACCGTGGCGATCCGCCGGGTGAACATCGGCCAGGATAAAAACGCGCCGAATCTGCTCGACGTGCTGCTGCCCTCGCAGTATACGATTCTGCCCAACACGGCAGGATGCTACACGGCGCAGGATGCCGTCTACACCCTGCAACTGGCGCGTGAACTGCTGGGCGGCCGCAATCTGGTCAAGCTCGAAGTGCTGGGCGACGAAAAGACCCTGTTCCCGCACATGCCCGAAACGCTGAAGGCGGCGGAAACCCTGGTGCGCGACGGCTTCGACGTGATGGTGTATTGCAGCGACGATCCGATCCAGGCCAAGCTGCTCGAATCGATCGGCTGCGTGGCGGTGATGCCGCTGGCTTCCCTGATCGGTTCCGGCATGGGCATCCTCAATCCATGGAATCTGTCGCTGATCATCGAGAATGCCGGCGTGCCCGTGCTGGTCGATGCGGGCGTCGGCACGGCGTCGGATGCGGCCATCGCCATGGAGCTGGGCTGCGACGGCGTGTTGATGAACACCGCGATTGCCGGTGCCGGCGACCCGGTGCGGATGGCGCGCGCCATGAAGCTGGCGGTGCAGGCCGGCCGGGAGGCGTTCATCGCCGGACGCATGCCGCGCAAATTCGCCGCCTCGCCGTCGTCGCCGATGGCGGGCAGGCTGGTATGACCACGCTCCCCAACATCACCCGGCCCACCGTGCTGGTATTCGCCGGGCTCGATCCCAGCGGCGGCGCAGGGCTGGGCGCCGATCTGCTGGCGGTTGCCGCCATGGGCGCGCACGCGCTGCCGGTGGCTACCGCCATCACCGTGCAGGACAACGACCACGTGCACAGCGTGACGCCGCTCGACGCCGCGCTGGTCGAAGCGCAAGCCATGGCCCTGATCCGCAAGATGCAGATGCACGCCGTCAAACTGGGCATTCCCGGCAGCGCCGCCAATGCCGCCGCCATCGCGCGCGTGATCGCGGTGCTGCGCGAGCGCCATCCGGCGCTGCCGGTGGTGCTCGATCCGGTGCTGGTGAGCGGCCATGGCGACGGCCTGTCTCCGCTGGCGGCGCTGGAATTGCTGCTGCCGCTGGCCAGCCTGATCACGCCGAATCTGCCCGAGGCGGCGGCGCTGGCCAAGGTGGCCGGCGGGGTCGACGCCCAGGGACAAGCCTTGCGCCGGCGCTGCCGCGGCGACGTGTTGATCACCGGCGGCCACGCGGCGCTGGACACCGGCAACCAGATCGTCAACCGCTGGTTCGGGCCCGGCGGCGCGAAAAGCTGGCAGTGGCCGCGGCTGGCCGGCAGTTTTCATGGCAGCGGCTGCACCCTGGCGGCGGCGATTGCCGCGCGGCTGGCCTGCGGCGACGCCATGGCGGCAGCCTTGCTGACGGCCCAGCGCTACACCCACGAGGCGCTGGGCGAATCGTTCAGCATCGCCTGCGGCCAGCGCATCCCCGCACGTATTCCACCGGCGCTCGTTCCTTCCACCCTGGAGCAATTCGTATGAATGGTTTATATCTGGTCACCCCCGACTGGGACGATACGGCGGCGCTGCTGGCGCGTACCGAGGAGGCGCTGCAAGCCGGTATCGCCATGCTGCAATACCGCCACAAAAGCGCCGACGCCACCTTGCGGCGCGCGCAGGCCGGCGCCTTGCTGGACTTGTGCCGCCGCTACGCCACGCCTTTCGTGATCAACGATCACATCGATTTGTGCCTGGAACTCGGTGCGGACGGCGTCCACGTGGGCGGCAAGGATGCCAGCGTGGCCGATGCCCGCGCGCAGCTGGGGCCCGGCCCGATCGTCGGCGCCTCCTGCTACGGCGACCGCGCACTCGCGCAGCATGCCGCGGCAAGCGGCGCCAGCTACCTGGCCTACGGCGGCTTCTATCCCTCGCGCGTCAAGCAGTATGCGGTGAGCACCGATGCCGATATCGTCGACTGGTCGAAGCAGGCGTTCGACCTGCCCGTCGTCGTCATAGGCGGCATGACGCCGGAGAACGCCGCGCCGCTGGTGGCGCGCGGCGCCGACCTGGTGGCGGCCATCTCCAGCGTGTACGGCGCGCCGTCGGTCGGCCAGGCCGCCAGCCGCTTCGGCGATTTGTTCGCCGGCCGTCAGCGGTCGACGGTCTTCATGCGCTCGGCGCTATAGCGGGGACCGGCGACATCGGCCAGGGCGGCGTCCAGCTGCGCCACATCGTCCGCGCTCAATTCGACCTCGAGCGCGGCGACGTTTTGCTCCAGGTAGCTTCTCCGCTTGGTGCCGGGAATCGGCACGATGTCCTCGCCCCGCTGCAGCACCCAGGCCAGGGCGATCTGGCCCGGCGTGGCGCCATGCCGGTCCGCGACCTGGCCGACGGTGGCGGCGGCGCGCATATTGGCGTCGTAATTGTCGCCCATCAGGCGCGGGTCCTGGGCGCGGAAGTCCGACGGCGGATACGCCTCGGCACGTTGCGCCGTGCCGGCCAAAAAGCCCCGTCCCAGCGGGCTGAATGGCACCAGGCCGATACCCAGTTCGCGCAGCACCGGCAGCACGTCATCTTCCAGATTGCGCTCCCACAGCGAGTACTCGCTTTGCAGGGCGCTGATCGGGTGCACCGCGTGGGCACGGCGGATGTTCGCCACGCCCGCTTCCGACAAGCCGAGGTAGCGCACCTTGCCTTGCTCGACCAGCTGCGCCATCGCGCCGACAACGTCTTCGATCGGCACTTGCGGATCGATACGGTGCTGATACAGCAGGTCGATGTAATCCGTGCCCAGGCGCTGCAGCGAACCTTCGACGGCCGCGCGGATGTGCGCCGGATCGCTGTTCAGGCCCACATTGGCGCCGTTCTCGATGCGGAAACCGAACTTGGTGGCGATCACGACTTTATCGCGCCGGCCCTTGAACGCTTCGCCCAGAAGGGCTTCGTTGGTGTAGGGACCGTAGACTTCGGCGGTATCGAAAAAATTCACGCCCAGCTCGATGGCGTGCTGCAAGGTGGCCAGCGATTCGGCCTTGTCGGCCTTGCCGTAGGCCGTGCTCATGCCCATGCAGCCCAGGCCGAGGGCGGACACGCTGAGGCCTTGCCGGCCCAGCTTGCGTTGTTCGTTCATGTTCGGCTCCTTGAAAGTGGCGGTTCAAGGCGTAGTCTCTCACCGATTCCACTTTCAGGTTTGCCGTGCGATGTTTTGCTAACTCTTCGGCGCGGCGTCCTCGATCTGCGCCTTCAGACTCGGCTCGTCGTCCTCGATGCTGCATTTGCCTTCATCGGACGGCTGCGTGTCGAGCTCGAGCCGTTGCGCCTCCATGGCGATCATTTTTCGCAGGTTTTCCTTGTGCAGCTCGGCCAGGCGGCGGGCCTGGTGCAGGGCTTCGCCGCTGAAGTCGATTTGCATCGGCGTGGCGGCGGGGAAAACCAGGGCCGGCGCCAGCAACTGCAACAGCTGGTGCACGCAGCCCGGGGTGGCGAGCGAATCGGCCAGTGCCGATTCGGGCTCGGTCAGGTCGCGCAGGCGCCGGTAGCGGGCGCGCTCGGCGACGACCTGGTGCATATAAGTGGAATGGCCGATCTGGGTGGCGATGCGTTCGACCTCGTCCATCGCGGTGGCGAGGGCGCCGAGCGGCTGTTCGAGCCTCGCCGCGGCTTTCAGATAGCGCGCCGTGTCGGTGCGCGGGCGATCGATAACGTTATTCATGATGACACTCCCGTCTTGCAGTAGGAGTGTCAATATTGCGCCGATGCGGAATATTTTGCCACACGAAATTTCGCCCGCAGATATGGCATCGAACAGCGAATTGGCCGATGGAAAAGTGGGGTGTTCCGCAACGCCTCGGCCCGGCTCCGCAAGCGAACTCTACGCTCTGTTGAGCGGCCTCGGCTGGACAATGGCAAGGGCGTCGCTGCGGCGGCGGCCCAGCCGTGGCGGCCCTGCCGGCGCATCGACCGGCCCCGTGGCGTTGCCGCGGCGGTCGACGGCGGCGCGCGGCGTCAGCCGGGACGTCGCAGGATTCGCTTGGGTTCTTTCATTCGGGATGGTGCGCGGCATCATGGTCTCCTGACGAGATAGGCAGGATTCCAGCATAGGAGAACGGCAGGGCCCGGTACTGAGCAAGCCCAAGCGTTGACGCGCCGTCCGGGCGGACGGCGCCGATTAAATCGTCCGGGCCGACGGCGCCGATCAAATCATCAGCCTTCGGCCACGCGTGCGGCGATGTGGGCCAGGGCTTCGTCGACCTGGTCGATCAGGATCAGGCACAGGTCGCCCTCTTTCAATCGGGCCAGCGCCTTGTCGATGGCCACAAATTCGCCATTGATTTCATCGACATAGCTGGTGCGCTTGGCGCCGGTCAAACCCTGGCGCAGCAGGGCGACCACTTCGCCGTCCTCGCGGCCGCGCTGGCACTGGTCCTGGTACAGCAGCACGTCGTCGAAAGCGGCGCCGAGGATTTCCGTTTGCTGGCGGATGTCCTCGTCGCGGCGGTCGCCGGCGCCCGAAATCACCACCGAGCGGCGCTTGGCCGGCATGGCGTCGACGGCGCCGACCAGGGCGGAAATGGCGTCCGGGTTGTGGCCGTAGTCGGCGATCACGGTGGCGCCGCGATAGCTGAATACGTTGAAACGGCCCGGCGCGTTGTCGCTTTCGCCGGCGAACGACAGCAGGCCAGCGCGGATCGCCTCCCACGGCAGGTCGATGGCCCAGGCGGCGGCCACCGATGCCATCACGTTCTCGACCTGGAAGCCGATCACGCCGCCGCGCGTCAGCGGCACGTTCTGCAAGTCCACCTTGTGGATGGTCTTGCCTTGTTCGGCCACCAAGTGGCCGTTGTCGATGTAGACCACGCGGCGCCCCTTGGCGCGGTGCATGGACATCACCGGATGCTGGCCGTCGGCGGCGAAGAAGGTGACTTCGCCGCGGCAGTTGTCGGCCATGCTGACCACCACCGGATCGGCGGCATTCAGCACCGCCATGCCGCCGTCCGCCACGTTCTGCACGATCACCCGTTTCAGGATGGCCAGGTCTTCCAGGGTGGTGATGTAGTTCAGGCCCAGGTGATCGCCCGAACCGATATTGGTCACCACCGCCACCTGGCAGCGGTCAAAAGCGAGACCTTCGCGCAGCAGGCCGCCGCGCGCCGTTTCGAACACGGCGGCGTCGACGTCCGGGTGCATCAGCACATTGCGGGCGCTTCTCGGACCGCTGCAGTCGCCGCGGTCGATGGCGCGGCCTTCGACATACACGCCGTCGGTATTCGTCATGCCGGTGCGCAGGCCCGCGGCCGTGGTCAGATGGGCGATCAGGCGCACCGTCGTCGTTTTACCATTGGTGCCGGTGACGGCGATGACTGGAATGCGGCCGTCGTCGCCATCGGCGAACATGGTGCCGATGATGGCTTCGCCCACCGCCCGGCCCTTGCCGAACGATGGCGACAGGTGCATGCGCAGGCCAGGTGCGGCATTGACTTCGACCACGCCGCCGCCCTGTTCTTCAATCGGTTTCAAAACGCTGTCGCACACCAGGTCGACGCCGCAGATGTCCAGTCCCACCATGTGGGCGGCGGCAACCGCGCGTGCCGCCACTTCCGGGTGGACGTCGTCGGTGACGTCGGTGGCGGCGCCGCCGGTCGACAGGTTGGCGTTGTTGCGCAGGATGACGCGCTTGCCGCGCGGCGGGATCGAATCGGCCTCGTAACCCTGCGAAGCCAGGCTGGCCAGGGCGATGTCGTCGAAACGGATCTTGGTCAGCGAAGTCGAATGGCCGTTGCCGCGGCGCGGATCGAGATTGACCTTGTCGACCAGCTGGCGCACGGTGGCGACGCCGTCGCCGATCACTTGCGGCGGATCGCGGCGCGCGGCGGCGATCAGCTTGTCGCCGACCACCAGCAACCTGAAATCGTTACCGGGCAGGTAGCGCTCGACCATGATGTCGTCGCGGAATTCGGCGGCGGCGACAAAGCCGGCGGTCATCTGTTCCTTGGTCGTGATGTTGACGGTGACGCCCTTGCCCTGGTTGCCGTCTTTCGGCTTGATCACCACCGGCAGGCCGATTTCCAGCGCCGCCACCCAGGCGTCGTCGGCGTCCAGCGCCACGCGGCCGTGCGGCACCGGCACGCCGGCGGCATCCAGCAGTTTTTTCGTCAATTCCTTGTCCTGCGCGATCGACTCGGCGATGGCGCCGGTGCGGTCGATCTCGGCCGCCTGGATTTTTCTTTGCTTGCTGCCCCAGCCGAAAGCCACCAGGCTGCCGTCGGTCAGGCGGCGGAACGGGATGTTGCGGGCAATCGCGGCGTCGACGATGGAGCCGGTCGAGGGGCCCAGGCGCACGTCTTCATCGAGTTCGCGCAGCTGGTTCAATGCGGCGTCGACGTCGAAGGGCGTGTCGTCCAGCGACGCCTTGACCAGTTCCTCGGCCAGTTTCAAGGCCAGCTTGCCGACCACTTCCTCGGAATACTCGACTACGACCTGGAACACGCCGGCGTCGGGCGTGGCGGTAGTGCGGCTGAAGGTGACGGGGCAACCGGCCTGCGCCTGCAAGTCCAGCGCGGCCAGTTCGAACACGTGGGCCATCGGGATGCGGTCGTCGTGGCCGGTCGGCTGCAGGGGAGACAGGGCAGGGAAGCGCGCCCGCAATCTCGTTTCGAAACCGGCCAAGTTGCCGACGCATTCTTCATCGGGCGAGCAGACCACTACCGCCTCGACCGAGGTATGGTGACTCCAGAGGTTGGGGCCTCGCAGCGCCCGTACGCGTGTTACTTGCATAAACCGTGATCCTGTTTTGTATGGTGCATGCCGATGGCGCCGCGCGCCGTCAGCTTGAAATCAATTAATGCGGAAGCGTTTTTGCCGCGGCGTCGAAAGTGCGCAGGCCGGCCGCCAGAATATTCGGTTCCACATCCAGCGCCCACGCCGCCGCCACCGCCGCCAGCACGCTGGCCGGATATTTGACGGTGGCCGGCTTCAGCGCCGACAGCGCCAGCAGCACGCGTTCCTGCGCGCCGTCGGCCAGCACGATGGCGCCGTCGCGCACGAACACGCTGCGCTCACCGGCCGCCTTTTGCGCCGCCAGTCTCGGGTGAGCGGCATCGGCCGCATAAAAAATCACCTTGCCGTCGCACAGTTCGGCCATCTCCGCCACCGCTTCGATTTCGGCGTTCAGCACCGCGGTACCGTGCGGCAGGATGACGTCGATCTGGGTGCGCACCACATTGGCCAGGTCGTCGGTATCGCGAATATAAAACTCGGCCAGGTCGGCCGCGCCTTCCAGGTCGGTGACGATGCCGACCTGGCATTTGTCGTAGGGCAGACCCTCGCTGAGAATGCGCCGTGCGTTCGATTCGAACACGGCGGTATTCAAAGTGCGGTTGATCAGCAGGCGCTGGCCGGCGGCCCAGCCGCTGCTGTCGCTCGCCACCACCTGGCGGTGGTTCAGATACAAACCCTGGCCGCTGGCGACGCCGACCTGTTTGCCGGTCAGGTTGACCAGGCAGCCGACCAGGCGGGCGATCAGGCTGGCGCCGAGCGTGCCGGTGATGCCGACCACGGGAATGCGGCCATTTTCGCCGTCGTCGAACAGATGGTCGACGATGGCCTTGCCGACCGGGCGCGCTTCGCCTTCGGCCGGTTTCAGGTGGGCCAGCAGGCCAGGGCTGGCGTTGACTTCGATGACGGCGCCGCGCTGCTGGTCGAGCGGCTTGGAGATGTCTTCGCACACCAGGTCGACGCCGGCGATGTCCAGGCCCACCACGCGGGCGGCCAGTGCGGCGGCATGCGCCACCGATGGATGGATGCTGCCGGTGACGTCGTGCGCCACGTTGCCGTTCGGCTGGATCAGCACCTTCTGGCCCGCTTGCGGCACCGAGTATGCCGTCATGCCCTGGCGCTGCAATTCGAGGATGATCTCGGCGCCCTTTTCGGGGGCCAGCGCGTTCAGGGGCGCGTCTTCATTGGTGCCGCGGCGCGGGTCGGTGTTGATCTGGCTGTCGACCAGGGCGATGATGTTCGACACGCCGTCGCCGGTCACCCACAGGGCCTCTCCCTTGGCGACCGCCACCACCTGTTTGCCGACCACCAGGATGCGGTGCTCGTCGCCGGTGATGAAACGCTCGACGATGACGCTGCTGCTGTCGCCCTTGCGGCTGGCGAGTTCATAGGCGGCGCGCACATCGGCTTCGGTCACCAGGTTGAGCGAGACACCGCGGCCATGGTTGCCGTCATACGGTTTGATCACCACCGGCAGGCCGATGTCCTGCGCCTCGTCCCACGCCTCGTCGGCGCTGCGCACCAGCGAACCCTCGGGCACCGGGATGCCGCAGGCGGACAGCATGGTCTTGGTCAGATCCTTGTCGCTGGCAATCGATTCTGCGATCGCACTGGT
>JACXTT010003927.1_pt1 | contig 22417 bp, 24 predicted proteins | sample 9270951 | NCBI WGS metagenome assembly JACXTT01 (sample SAMN15532306, study PRJNA645909) | rock metagenome | isolation source: weathered quartz diorite | place: Puerto Rico | collected 2017-06-21
TAAGTTGCGGGGCCTTCGCCTGGCCCGGCAAACAGGTTAATGAGCCGGTTTCGGTTATCCTCCAGGTTAAACGATAAAACCCGGGGGGCGGCCATTACCGTTTTCCCCGGGTTTCTCCTTATCCATACCTGCAGGTATTTCACCAAACTGGTCTCATAGGGATTCGTTATTTCAACAGAAGCGCCTTTCGGCATGTCCAATACCTGTATCTCTCCTGCCTGCACCATGCCCTTATTGCCCATCGTATCCTTAAAGTCGATGGCCCCCACTACCGGGATAAGGAGAATGTCCGAATCCTCTTCCACCGTCATGCCAAGGCTTTGGTGGCCGGCCAGGGTATCTTCATTCAGCACATACAGCGAACCGAACGGGCTCTTATGCTCATTGTAATATTGTCCGAAATTGAACGTATTATAACTCCTGAACCAGTCCAGTTCATTGTGGCCGCGTTCTTCTGCTAAAAATATCTTTCCTTTTGTCTGGATAACCATAATCAGTTTTTTTCTTTTAAAGAACAAATACTGAGAAAGGGTTGCAATGAAAATTGTTCCGTTAAAATCTCCTCACTACCAGGCTCATTTCCGGCAACCGATACCAGCAACTGGCTGTGAATGGTATCGTGCCATACCAGGGGCTCTGTGATGAAATTAACGGCCACCCGGTGTTTTGATTTGTCTTTTATACCCGACTGTATGATTTCAAACCGAAAATTTTTGAAAGGTAAAAAGAGCTGCCCGGTATTGTTCAGGATATCGGGCAGTTTCCCGTTCAATTGTTTCAGGTGCCCGATTACCGCAGTGCTGACCAGGAAATGTAATTTTCCCGCATTGGGCACATTCGACACTAATTCTGTAAAAAGGGAATATTTTTTTTCCTGGTTATAGAGCTGCGCCTGCAGCAGGAACTCGGCATAACTATCGTCATACACATACTTCTCCCATACACCTGGAGAACTGGCGTCTATTATCTTCCGGTACAATAAACGGATTACTCTTTTTTCCATATTGCAACTGCTTTTATCAGGCGCTTACATAAACGGTATGCGTAAGCACATAACCTGCGGATACGCTGCCGGTAACGGTAGACAATTCATTGGTGAGCGAATCGCTGAATACCATATCCGCTGTGTTGGCCGTATCCTGTACGCCGCGTGCAGAATAGGGCGTTACGGTAGTATAAACGGTATTGCACACATCGGTCGGGAAAGCGATTTGCGATATCAGCAGCGAGGTACCGGCTGAATTGTATACGTGCACATGAACATGCGGCGCGCGGGGTGAATACCAGCCTGGGAAAATGCTGGTGTAGGTAACCAATCCGTTGGAATCGGTGGTCTGGCGACCGCGCAGGAAATGCGACGACGTATAATCAACCGTAGCATAACTGCCGCCGGGTGTATCGGAATACTCGGAATAATAGCCCAGTGCGGTGCAATGCCAAATATCTACCAGCGCGCCGGAAAGCACTGCGCAACTGTTGTTGAGATTTTTAACGGTAATCTTAATGGTCAGCGCCACGCCGGTTTGCCCGTCGGTGATATCGCTTCTTACCAGGGAAGAAGGGGTAACCGTGGGATACGGGCCGGCGGTTTCTGAAGAGGTAGCCGTACAGGAGCTTGACCCGGAGCCTGATGTGGTGGTGGTAGAGCTGCCTGAAGATTTCTTACAGGCGTTTGCAAGGGGTACAACCGCGGCAAGCCCTAAAGCCGCCAGGCCGTTTCGTAAAAAGAGTTTTCTTTCCATAACAGATTGTTTTTTGTGACAAATAATCCTGTGTCGGTAAAATCTGTTATAAACGTATCAATAAAAAAGCGCCGCGGTAACATTGCATCGACAGAACCAGTAATTGTGCCGATGAATGCATTGATACAATCGGTTAATTCATAAAGAGTTGTTAATAAAACGTGGTATGACAATAATATCCTGTTGTATAATCTGGAACATAAAAAATCTTTCTACGGCCGTTGCGTTTTTCATCTACATGCAGGCACTGGTATTTTATAATAACGGGATGCCGGTTAGCCCGGGTGAATGATACGATATATTTTTTCAACGTCTTCCGCCACGCAAAGGGTGGTGCCCGGGTTCATGGTAGCGGCTGTACCGCAGGCAACACCGTATTCAGCGGCTTCGGTAAGATTTTTCCCTTGCAATAAACTGAGTATAATGCCCGCTACCATACTGTCGCCGGCGCCGATAGTACTTTTCCTGTTTACTGCCGGTGCGGGTATATGTTGTACAATGTCTTTAGCAATAAGCATTGCACCCCCGGCGCCCATCGATAATACCATTACCTCGCACTGCCCCCTGGCAATGATTTCTTTTGCCGCATCAATAACGGCACCGGGTATTAATTCTGCTTTACCGGTCAGCGCTGTCAGTTCTGATAAGCTCGGTTTTATTAAAAATACGCCTTCCCGCAAAGTGGCTTCCAAGGCCTCGCCGGAAGTATCGACAATGAACCTGGCGTTTTTCTTCCTGGTTATATCCGCCATCTGTGCAAAGATGCCGGGGGGTATGCCGGGCGAAAGACTTCCGCTGGCCACAATGTATTGCGGGCAGTCCGTTGCTTCCAGCAGCCGCAGGCATTCCTGCCATTCGGCAGGCGCAACCCAGGGACCGGGCATTCCAAAACGATATTGCAGATTGGTGGCATTGTCTACCACCACCAGGTTTTCCCTTGAACCATTTTTTATAGGGATGGGCAAGCCATCCACGCCTTCCGCATCCAGCAATTGCTTCAGCAATTCACCATTGTAACCACCGGAAAGGTAAAGGGCAATGGCCTCCCCTCCCAGTCGTTTAATGGCCCGGGCCACGTTAATGCCCCCACCCCCGGGCGCCAATACCGGCACCGCGCATTGCAATTTCTTTTCGGGCACCATCGCGGCAACAGCAGTGCTTTTATCGACGGCCGGGTTGAGCGTAACTGTTACAACGGGATAGTGCTTCATTGCCTGGCCTTATTCGTTGTTTAAAATGACTTTTAACGCCTTTTCCCTGTCGGCATGCGAAAAGGTATCGTACGCCTGTATAATATCCGATAATTTAAACCGGTGTGTAATCAGCTGCAGGGAATTAAGCTTTTTTGATTGAACGGTTTTCAGCAACATGGGCGTAGTAACGGTATCGACCAGCCGGGTGGTGATGGTAATGTTTTGTGCCCACAGTGTTTCAAGATGAAGTTCAACGCTCTTTCCGTGTACCCCTATATTGGCAATATGCCCTCCCGGTACTACCAGCGACTGGCACAGCAGGAATGTAGCCGGTATACCCACGGCTTCAATAGCCACATCAACACCTTTTCTGCCGGTAAGCGCTTTTACCCGCTCTACGGCATTTTCCTTTGCACTGTTAATGGTTTGCGTGGCGCCGAATGTTCTGGATACAGCCAGGCGGTTATCGTCGAGATCGATCATAATGATTTCGGCCGGCGAATAAAATTGCGCCGTAAGCAACGCGGCCAGTCCAATAGGTCCTGAGCCCACAATTGCTACCGTATCGCCGGGTTTCACCTGGCCGTTTAATACGCCGCATTCAAACCCGGTAGGCAGTATATCGCTCAGCATAACCAGCGCTTCTTCATCGCTGCCCGCAGGAATAGGATAAAGACTGTTGTCGGCAAAAGGAATGCGTACATATTCGGCCTGTGTACCATCAATCAAATGTCCCAGTATCCAGCCCCCGTTTTCACAATGTGAATACATGCCTTTTTTGCAATACTCACATTTGCCGCAGGAAGAAATACAGGATATCAGTACATGGTCGCCCTTTTTAAACGCGGTTACCGCTGCACCCACTGCTTCAATGATGCCCACGCCCTCGTGGCCCAGGATACGGCCATCGGTAACTTCGGGCACATCGCCTTTAAGAATATGCAAATCGGTGCCGCAGATGGTCGTTTTGGTGATTTTTACAATTGCATCCGTTGGCTGCAGGATAACAGGTTTGGGCTTTTCTTCCCAGGCCTTTTTATTGGCCCCATGATATACCAGTGCTTTCATATTAATAGTTTTTAGATGAATAAAATCAATTGCCCGTTTGGCAGGTCCTTTTCCAAATGTATCCGGAATTGAAACAAAAAGCAGTGATGGCAGTTATAGCAGAGAATGATCTTTATCAGGATGAAGTAGAGAATCTAAGGCTTTTTGTTCAGCTTATATAAATCGTTAAAATAGCTTACGCCGCCTGCCTGGTTTGCCTCCGCAGTGCTATAAAATGACATGGTTGCAACTGGCGGCAAAACGGGGTGTTTTGGTAGAAGGCTTTCTTACCACCACCTTAAAGTTTAGTTTTAAGCTATCGTATTCGTAATACCGGAGTGTGGCGGAGGCAATATTTACTATTATATATTTATCCTGTTTAAAATGATGCATCCACCGGAAAAGATTCAATGCCTTTGCCAACTGTCTGGCAACAGCCCCTTTTTTCTTTTCAAGTTGTAATTTCAATGCTGCTTTAACCGCCCGGTATTCCGGCAGCCCGGGCTCGAGCGATTGCAGGAATTGCACTAATTGGGTATCAGATTTTGACGCCACCAATCCATTCAGCAGGTACTGGTTGTCGGATTCAGCATATTTGCCCGAAATACCGTCATAACTTACCAGCCTGCTGATACCGGCGCCCTGGTAAATATCCTTGCACCAGGCAATGGCGGCATCCGTAAACATCCTGTCCAGCAGTTTTAAATGAAGCGAGTCAACCCGCAGGATCGTACTGTTCGTACCTGCTTCCAGTTCGGGGTAATGGTAGCGGTTTTTGTCAAGGCCGGCATATTCAGCGCTGTCTATCGCATTTTTAAGCACACAACGCATCCTCCCGGACATTTCATTGCCGGAAAACCAAAACAATCGCGGTCCGCTGAGCTGGTAAAACCGGTTTATAAGTGCGGCATGAATAAACCTGCCCGACCCCGATACAGGTACCGGCTTATGGGTATTGGCCGGGCAATAATGACACAAACAGGAAAGCAGGGTTAAAAAAATTACCCGGGGTGCATAACGGAAAACAGGCTTCATGGATGCGGGTATCGACTTAAATGTTCAAAATGATAATATCCTCTTTCTTTTACCTGGCGGATGAACGACTGAAGCTCTTCAACGGCTTGCCTGTTGCGAAACATGGCGTCATGGCATAAAATGACAATATTGCGGGAAGTAAACAGGGCATTGCCCCGTGTCAATTTATCTATATGGGCCAGTATAACTGCTGCCGTTTGTATGGAATCGGTCGTACCGGGCATGCCGCTCCATTCGATATCCCATCCATAAACGGTATATCCCCTGGCTGCCAGTGAATCGGCTGCCGGTTTGGCATCGGGCAAATCGTTATAGCTCCTGCTTTTTATACGCCAGTTGTTCCTGCCGGGCAGGCGGGCTATTTTATTTTTTAGCTGCAGCGTGTCTTCATTCCGGTCAAAATCAGTTATCACTTCTGCCGGGTTGCTGTAATAAAGCCGGTACCGGTCATTGGCATGTGAAAAACTATGATTGCCGGCTTCAATCAGGGGGTTATCAAGCAATAAACGGAAAAGTTGTTGCGCAGTATCGTTTTTGAAAACAAACTTACCGATGATAAACACATTCATTTTAATACTGTCCAGCCGCGCTATCGAATCTATTGCACGGCATCCGTCGCCCGGCACATCGTCCACGCTGAAATAGAGGTAAATTGTTCCCGGGGCTTTACTAGAGGTAAGCGGGAAAATGGTAACGACCGACAACAGGAAGTAACCCAAAAAGATGGATACCCTTCCTGCCTTACTATGAATAAAATGACGCATTACAGCGATGCCTTGCTTGGTGATTGTTTCTGTAGTGTTTTTTCCTTATCCTGCTCCGGTAAAATCAGCAGCGGTATATGCGTTGCAAAGATCGCGGAGCGGGTAGTGCTTTTAATAAACCATCTTTCCAGCAGGGAATATTTATGCGGCAACAATGCCAGCACATTAACCTGGTAGCCGGCTACAAATTCGTTGAATGCCTGTGATACATCTTTTCCCCCGATACATTTATAAATGGGGGCAAGTTCACGCAATGCTCTTGCCAGCCTGAAAGGCCGGTTCAGCGCTTCATATTTTTCATGAAACTCATTCCGGGCAATGCGCAGGAGATAAAGCCTCGGCTGAAACTTTTTTCCTATTGTACGAAGTATGTCCAATAAATGCGTGCCGGCATCCTGGTCTATATCCTTTTCATTGGCCAGTGCAATGGTATTGATGCCATTGTACCGGGTTTCTTCCGGGATTACCATTAAAGGGATCGTTGTTTTTCCCGACAGCGCGGTTACGGTACTTCCCATTACCCGGCGAAAGCCTTTGCCGCTTTCTTTCATACCCACAATAATAATATCGGCATGTACTTTTCTGGCCATTTTCAGAATGCTGGTGGCCGGCGGCCCTTCCATGCATATGGTTTCGAAAGTCAATGCTCCTGACCGGTTAACCTGGGCGGCTTCCGCGGCCAGTTGCTGCTGCACATATTCTTTCATATTATCCGGCGTAATCACTACCGGCGATTCCGATATTACCATTGGCACCTGCTGGTAAGCACTGAAAAGAATTACCCTTGCGTTAAAAGCCCGTGCCAGTTCTGTACCATATAAACAGCTGTTTTGCGCTGCTTTTGAAAAGTCGGTGGCTACGAGTATTGTTTTCATGGCTCATTTTTTTCAAAGCTACAGGCTCTTGCCCGCCATTTCAATGACCGGTGTCATGGCGGCAATTGACATTGTACCCTGCCATCAATGCGCAATCACTCCTTTACCAATGATATCCTCCACAACGTTCCTGGCATACCGGGCTGCCATGTCCGGCGTGGGGTTCCTGCTTAAGGCCTTTGACTGCCCCGACCATAACAGCCGGCCCGATTGTACTTGGTAAAGATTGCTTTCCAGCAATACTTCTACCTCCGTAACCATATAACCCGGTTCGGCATAATAGCCCCAGGTGCGGTAGTAGTACCCGTAAAACCCCCTATAAAATCCCACAGGCCCGTAATAAACCGCGCCCGGCATCCAGCGGTCATGTTCGTTTACATCAAGTTTGCGCACCGTGAGCACCCCGTCAAACTGGTTGTCCAGTAAAACCCGGCGGATTTTTAACGAGTCCTGGTCTTTGGTAAATCCCGGACCGAAAGTTTCAATACTCCCCTCAGCATTCAGGCCGTGTTTTATCAATGCGGCCTTTATATAATCTTCCGCGAGCCGCCTTTTTGCCAGGTCATTGCCAATAGACAGCACCAGTATCTTCTTAAACGTTGCAGGTGGTACATTCCGGTCATTCCAGGAGGCCGTGAGCCGCACGGGATGGCAGGAATACAGCAATAGCAGTAACGGGAGCAATAGCAGTACCACAGGTACCGCTGTCTTTATCTTTTTCATCGGTGGTTGTTTATTTTTTAGATTTTAGAAATGAGGAATCATCCGGCAAGTTATCCCGGTAGTTGATTGTTATACCTGACACAGGTCATTACCCGGGATGATACTGTACAATGGCCGCCGGGACTATCCACTATCATTTGTTACACTGACCAATATCATAGTATTCACTTATATACAGAACTACTTTTACATAGTATACAGTTGCTCCGTTTACTATTTACTAATAGCACTACCATGAAAAAGCTTGTCATTCATTTCAGGGATATTCATATAAACGATATAGCCCTTGTGGGAGGTAAAAATGCATCGCTGGGCGAAATGTTCACCACACTTGCCTCAAAAGGCATTAAGGTGCCGGAAGGTTTTGCCACTACAGCAAACGGATTCTGGCATTTTCTCGACGTCAATAAAATCCGGGAGCCCTTACAGCAATTGATGAAGGGCCTTGATAAAACCGGTTTTTCCAACCTTAGTGAAACCGGTGCAAAGGCACGGGAGCTTATCCTGCAGGCACAGATGCCGGCAGATATATCGGAAGCCATACTTACCGCTTATAAAACACTCTGCGGTGAAAAAGAGGTTGAAGTAGCCGTGCGCAGCAGCGCCACCGCGGAAGACCTGCCCAATGCCAGTTTTGCTGGGCAACATGAATCTTATCTGAATATCAAAGGTTATAATGCGGTAGTAAAAGCCGTTCAGCAATGTTTTGCATCGCTTTATACCAACCGGGCCATCAAATACCGGGAAGACAATGGGTTTGACCATAATAAAATAGCCCTGTCCGTAGGCGTGCAGAAAATGGTGCGATCCGACAAGGCCTGCTCCGGCGTTGGGTTTACCCTGGAGCCTGAATCGGGATTCAGGGAAATTATTCATCTCTCGGGGGTATGGGGACTTGGCGAAAACATTGTGCAGGGAACCGTTACACCGGACGAATTCTTTGTTTTTAAACCAACGCTGCTGCAGGGGAAAAATGCCATCGTGCAGAAGAAAACCGGCAGCAAGGAAAAAACAATGATTTATGCCGATGCGGGCAGCAGGGAAACCACCATAAATATTCCCACCCCGGAAGACAAAAGACAGCAGTTTGTTTTATCAGATGAAGAAATCACCCAACTGGCCAACTGGGCATACATTATAGAAGAGCATTACCGTAAACCGATGGATATAGAATGGGCAAAGGATGGTTTAACCGGCCAATTGTTTATCATACAGGCAAGACCCGAAACCGTGCAGGCACAGAAAAACCCTAACAAGGTTACCGAATACCAGCTCCTGCAAAAAGGCCAATGCCTGGCAACGGGAGAAGCTATCGGATCTAAAGTAGCCGGTGGTATAGCCCGCATATTACAGTCGCCGCTGGAAGCAGGCAAACTGCAGCCCGGTGAAATTGTAGTAACCGATCTTACCAGCCCCGACTGGGATCCTATCCTGAAAAAGGCGTCGGCCATCATTACCAATAAAGGCGGGCGCACCAGCCATGCTTCTATTGTAGCAAGAGAACTCGGCGTGCCGGCCGTGGTAGGTACGGGCACCGCCACGCAATCCATTAAAGACGGCGAATGGATCACGGTTTCCTGCTGCGAAGGCAGAACCGGTTTCGTATACCAGGGGAAAATGGAGTACAGGGAAACGGAAATTGATTTCAGCCATACCAGGATGCCGCAATCGACCGATGCCATGATGATTGTAGGCGACCCCGACAAGGCATTCAAACTCTCGTTTTATCCCAACAACGGCGTAGGCCTGATGCGGATTGAATTTATTATCACCCATTTTGTACAGGTGCACCCGATGGCGCTGGTAAAATTCGACAGCCTGCAGGATGAAACCGTAAAACAAAAAATTGAAGCACTTACACATCACTATCCCGATAAGAGCAAATATTTTGTAGACAGGCTGGCGCAGGGTATCGCTACCATTGCCGCTGCTTTTTATCCCAAAGATGTTATTGTACGGATGAGCGATTTCAAAACCAATGAATACGCCAACCTCCTGGGCGGAAAAAACTTTGAACCCAAAGAAGAAAACCCCATGATTGGCTTCCGCGGAGCATCCAGGTATTATAACGATCTGTACAAACCGGGCTTTAAACTGGAATGCGAAGCCATCAAAACGGTGCGGGAAAAAATGGGATTAACCAATGTAAAAGTGATGATACCCTTCTGCCGCACAGTGGAGGAAGGGAAAAAAGTAATTGCCGTGATGGAAGAATCCGGCCTCGACCGAAGGAAAGACAGTTCGCTTGAAATTTATGTCATGGCTGAAATACCCAGCAACGTGCTGCAGGCGGAAGACTTTGCCGTACTGTTCGATGGATTCTCTATCGGCTCCAACGATCTTACCCAGCTTACCCTGGGTATAGACCGCGACTCTGCCCTCGTGGCCAACCTGTTCAGCGAACTGAATAAATCGGCCAAAATGATGATCGCTATGGTAATTGATAAAGCAAGGGCGTCGGGTACAAAAATCGGGCTCTGCGGCCAGGCGCCCAGCGATTTCCCGGAATTTGCCCAATTCCTGGTAGAAAAAGGCATTGACAGCATATCCTTCAACCCCGACGCATTATTAAAAGGAATTGAAAATATTAACAAGGCGGAAAAGAAATTACCTGCTATAGTACAACATCATATATACTAATCCGTACGCATGAACGCTTTATCTCTGTAAGCTGCCGTGACTGATACCCTTACCGTTCAGCCATGTGAGTAAGTGTTCTATTTTTCAAACTAAACCATTGAACAATGAAAACATTTTTAAGCAGCCTTATTGCCTTCGTGGTGCTTTTGTTTTTGCTGCTGCCGGCCTATCCCCATACCTGGCGCTCCACTCCTCCCGCTTCCGTTGTTTCGTGGAAACTGTTGCACAATACCGATCATACCTACGGGTATGATATCCTGGTAAACGACAGGATAACGGTGCATCAACCCTTTATTCCCTGCCTTCGGGGAAACAATGGCTTTTCCTCCCAAAAAGATGCTGCGAGGGTGGCCAGGTTAATGTGCGGTAAAATAAAAAAAGGCATCATGCCGCCTACCCTGACTATAGAGGAGATGCAGGCGGCCGGCATCAGGCTCTGACCCTCTCCCGGAATCAATATCATTTTGATAACCACCTCGTTTCGCCCCTCCTGTGAATGTGTCCCTAAACAAAATGCTCCATTAAAAAACATTGGTATGAAACAGTTAACATTTACACTGGTATTAATGCTCATTTTCATTAATACACAGGCACAGGATTACTGGGTACAGAAATCCAACCCCCTGAACGTGACCAGGAATAATGCCGCCGCCTTCAGTATAGGTAATTACGGATATATGGGACTGGGCATTGATGATGTTACCGGTTATTGTTCGGATCTATGGCAATACAACCCCGCAGACAATACCTGGACCCAAAAGCAGGATTTCCCCAGTGGCGCCCGAACGGGTGCCTTCGGCTTTTCCATCGCCGGGAAGGGATACATGGGAACGGGTTCCAATACAACTCCCGGTAGCTATGCGTATACTGTTACTATAACAGATATTAACGGCTGCACTGCAACCGCGGCCAAAACTATCACCGTCTCGGATATCCGTTGCGGAAAGGATTTTGATAAAGTGGCTGTATGCATGATCCCACAGGGCAATCCTCATAATATGAAGGCAACCTGCATTAACGGGGCCGATGTGGCAGACCACCTGAGAAAGGGCAGTTACCTGGGCGATTGCAACACCGGTAGTTACCATACAGCAGCAACCTCAGGAACCCTCCAGGGTTCAATTAATGAACCGGCAGAAACATCTCCCAAAGATCTGCTCATTTATCCCAACCCCAATCACGGCTCCTTTATCCTGCAGGTAAATAATGCCAAGGGCTTACATATGGATATCCGGGTTATAGATCAAAACGGGAAGATTATTACTACCCGGAATTGTTCTTCTGCAAAAGGGGTACAATCCCTCCAGGTCGATCTCGGGCCGGTATCAAAAGGTGTTTATACCATTCAGGCAATAACCGGCAATGGAATTACCACAACGAAGATGATAGTTTATTAAGGTTCTGCCGTTTAAGGTTTCGTAAAAAGGCCGCCCCTGGGTGGCCTTTTTGCATCCTGGTGATTAGTATCATCAAAAACCATGACGATCCTCATCTTTAAAAAGAGGGCTGCATTCTAATTTGCCCCTGTAAAGCAGCAAACAAGCCGCATTTGTAAGTTTCTTAACGAATAGCACAAATCAATGTATATGAATATCGAAATTCATACGCCGGGTGGAAAAGTAAAAGAATGGGTGACCCGGTATGTAAGCGACAAATTGAAAGAACTGCATAACAGGGATAAATCGATTTCTAAAGCCCGGGTTTATTTCTGGCAGCAATCAAAAACGCAAAACGGTGATAAAGCCTGTGAAATTGATCTGAGCTTTTTCGGCGAATCGTTTTTTGTGTACCGGAAAGCCTACAGTTATGAGCAGGCCGTGAGAGAGGTGCTGGCAGAACTTACCCAAAAGGTAAACACACAGCTCAAGCAACAAAGGGAGCTGCCGAATAAAATAATGAGTACGGTAATAATATAACAATTTCATTTTCTACAGTTGGTTTGGTTATAAAGGGCGGCTGCGGGCCGCCTTTTTTGCGTGATAACTATCAGGGCGGAAACTAATAAACATCATAGATCGGACTTTATTGCTGCAATAGCTTTGAACCTGCTAAACACCATAAAATTACTTCCATGAAAGGTATTATAATTTATAAAGGAAAATATGGCGCCACCCGTCAATATGCAGAATGGGCGGGGCGTGAATTGCGGCTAGCATTATTTGAACCCGGTAACGCCGGAAGAGAAAAATTAGCCCAATGCGATTTCGTGGTTATTGGCAGTTCCGTATATATGGGCAAACTCCTTATCGGGAACTGGATGAAACAGCATATCAACCTTCTTGAAACAAAAAAGATCTTCCTTATGGTGGTTTGCGCCACACCTTCTTCTGAAAAAGAAAAACAGGAGAAAATAATAAAAGATAATATTCCCGATCTGTTGCTGGACCAGTGCGATATTTTCTTTCTGCCCGGCAGGCTGATTGTCAAAAAGCTTTCCGTAATGGACAGGATATTCCTTAAACTGGGATCGATGCTGGAAAAAGACCCGGTAAAAAAGAAAGCGATGCAACAGGACATCGATGCTGTAAAAGAGGAACATTTACACCAACTGCTGAATGCAGCAGCGGCATTTAGTTCGGGCGATACCATCCCCCGGGAAACCGGTGTGCCGGCATAAAGCTATTGAATTAAATAACCCGTTAAATCTTCCTGTTATATGAAACAACTTATCACATTACTGTTAACCCTGGCCGGCAGCCTGCAGCTTTTATCACTTCATGCCGGGAACAATAACCCGGTTACACTTAAAAAAACTACCTGTATGATATACGATACGATAAAAAACCCGCGGTAACGCTGGAAGAGAATGTTGCTGTAAGTCCCATGACTATACTGGTTATAAAAGACACGGCAGCAACAATGGCGGATATAAGCCGTCTTTTAAGCAAGGATTACGGGGAGCTTTTCTCCTTTATTTATCAAAATGGGCTAAAGCCAGGTAAAACCATGGCATTTTATTATTCCAGCCAGCTTCCCTTTATCATGGAGGCAGCCGTTGAGGTAGATAAACTTCCGGCACAAACCACCGGGAGAATAAAAATAAACAAACTGAACGGCGGATATGCGGTTATAGCCCATTATAAGGGGCCTTATGACCGGGTAAGCATTGCCTATACGGCTATCGGCAACTGGTTGAAACAGCAAAATAAAAGTGCTGCCGGTGCACCTTTTGAAGTTTACCTGGACGATCCTTCAACTGTAAAAGATCCCTTTGATCTGCGAACCGATGTGTACCAGTTAATAAAATAATCCTTAAAAACAGCTCTATGCCACAAGGTCCCGACTTATATGCAATCTTTCACCGGGAAGCTCCCGAGGTCTTTGCGGCATTTAACGGCTTTATACAATCTCTTGCCAACAGCAAGGGCCTGGATGCCAAAACAAAACAACTCATTTATATAGGAATGAAGATTGTAACCGGCGATACAACCGCTGTAAAGTTTCACATACCCATGGCCCTCCGGGCCGGCGCCACAAGAGACGAAATAAAGGAAACCATCCTGCTTACGCTAACGGTAACCGGGCTGAAAGGCATTGAGTTTCTTGCCGTACAGGAAGAACTATGCCCCGCTACCGGTGCAACTACCTGATTAAACCGGGGAACCTGCAAAAGCGTTTTTTTTTGACCATTGTCATTATTCCTGTTGCTCCCCGTCATAGTTCCCCGCATCCCGGAAAAATACCTTTACAGTACAATCATGTTATATGAGAAAGATAATTCTCGCGTTCGACAGCGCACAGTTTTCCAAAGGTGCATTTGAATTTGCCCGCCGTATGAATGAAAAACAACCAATAACGCTTACAGGCGTTTTTCTCCCGCAGGCCGATTATGCCAATTTATGGAGCTATGCCAACACGCCGGGCAGCCCGTTGTTTATTCCCCTGGTAGAGGAAGATGACAGCGCAGCGGTACAAAAAAATATAGACCATTTTGAAAAGCTGTGCCGGGAAAACAATATTACCTGTAAGACCCATAAGGATTTTTTCAATTTTGCCTTACCGGAACTCAAAAAAGAAACCCGTTATGCCGACCTGCTCATCCTGGGCAGTGAAACCTTTTATAAAAACCTCGAAGCAGGAGAACCCAACCAATACCTGAAAGACGCCCTGCATGCAGCAGAATGCCCGGTATTGGTAGTGCCTGAAAAATTTGATTTCCCGGAAAACAACCTGCTGGCTTATGACGGCAGCGAATCTTCCGTATACGCTATTAAACAATTCGCCTATCTTTTTCCCGAATTCAGCGGTAATAAAACGCTGCTGGCAACAGCAGACCAGGACGTGGTAAACATACCGGTGGATGAACAATATATAAATGAACTGGTATCCGCCCACTTCCCCGATTGCTCATCCCTGGTGATGGAAACCACTTCTAAAAAACATTTCCTGAACTGGATCAAAGAAAGGAACAGCACTATACTGGTAACCGGCGCTTTCGGCAGGTCCTTCCTCTCGCAATTATTCAAAAAAAGCTTTGTAAGCGATGTTATACGGGACCATAAACTGCCCGTATTTATAACCCACCGGTAAGATGGTTAAGATGATTAGTGAACCAGGGTGGCCAAAACCGCCCTTTTTTTGTGGTGACTATTATCAGGAGGCGTCCTAATCAGCATCATAGAGCGGCGTTGGCGGTCAAAATACCTTTGGGGCATAAAGTTCTGTTATGGAAAAAATCATCCTCGGTATTGATGCCCGGCAAATCAATACAAAAGCATTGTATTTTGCCTGTTATATTGCCAATCTCACGCGTTCAAAACTCACCGGCATCTTCCTCGAAAACCTGCCGGTAGAAGACGTACCGGTAATGAAGCGGCTCTATGGAATACCCTACGTGGAAACCATTGTAGCGGCAGACATTCCCGGGAATGATCTGAAAAAAAAGGTATGTGAACAAAACATCCGGCTGTTCAGGGAAATCTGCGACAGTAAAGCTGTTAACTGCTCCGTTCACCGCGATAAAGGCGTACCGGCGGCCGAACTGGTTGCAGAGAGCCGCTTTGCAGACCTGCTGATTGCCGATACCGACCTTTCGTTCAGGGACAAACAGGAAAAACCGCCCTCCGCCTTTTTAAATGAAGTACTGGCCAAAAGCGAATGCCCTGTAGTAATTGCCCCTTCGGATTTTTATGGCATCGACGAAATCCTGTTTGCTTACGACGGCAATGCTTCTTCTCTTTTTGCCATAAAACAATTTACCTACCTGTTCCCGGAACTCTACGGTAAAAAAATTACAATTATGGAGGTGGGCGAAAAAGGCGATTTACCCATTACTGAAAAAAAGAAGATCGGCGAATTGCTTCAAATGCACTACTCAAGCATTGGCTTCCAGTTCCTGCAGGGAAGGGCCAGCAATGAATTGTTTGCGTACCTCATAGGCCGGAAAAACGTTTTTGTGGTCATGGGCGCCTTTGGCCGGAATATGCTTTCCGCTTTTTTCAGGCCCAGTACCGCCGAGTTACTGGTGCAGACGCTCGATCTTCCCCTTTTTATTGCTCATCATTAATTCTATTGATATGAAAAAGATAATCGCAGCTATTGATGGATTGAAATATTCCGAAAGCACCGCAAGCTATGCTATCCACCTGGCCAGGCAGATGAACGCTCACCTGGTAGGTGTACTGCTGGATGATTTTACGTATACCAGCTATAAAATTTATGAACTGGTCAGCGATCAGGGTATAACGGAAGAAAAAGTTGAACGGATGGAAGAAAAGGATCACGAGACCCGGCTGCAGTCCGCCGCCAGGTTTGAAGCAGCCTGCCGTGAAGCCGGTTTGGAATACTCCATACACCACGACAGGAATGTGGCCATACATGAATTACTCCATGAAAGCATTTATGCAGACCTGCTGGTCATTTCCGCCAAAGAAACACTTTCACATTACGAAGAACGTATACCCACCCGCTTTATACGCGATCTTTTAAGCGAAGTGCAATGCCCCGTACTGGTGGTACCAAAAGAATACAGCCCGGTAGATAAAATTGTATTGCTGTACGACGGCGGTCCGTCGTCCGTATATGCTATCCGGATGTTCAGTTATATTTTCCCCGTACTCAAATACCAGGATACCGAAGTGCTGTCCGTAAAAAATGCCGAACAGACACTGCATGTGCCGGACAACCGGCTGATGAAAGAATTTATGAAACGGCATTATCCCAAAGCCGGCTACACCGTGCTGAAAGGCATACCGGAAGCTGAAATCACCGCACATCTGAAAGAAAAGGGCAGGAATATTATGGTGGTCCTAGGTGCTTACCGCAGAAGCGCAGTATCCCGCTGGTTCAGGGCCAGCATGGCAGACGCATTGATGGGAGAACTGAAAGTGCCGCTGTTTATTGCGCACAACAAATAAGACGGAGTCGATGGTCATTGCCCGCCATACCTGCGGTTGAACCAGTTTTTAACCAGCTGGGTAAGTAGCACATACCCCAGCAGGATGCCCGCCAGCCAGAGCCAGAAAAGCGCGGGCAATGGCACAAACCCGAGTGTTTGCGCCAGCGGCGAAACCGGTAGCCACGCTCCTATGGCAACTATGATCAATGAGGTCAGGATCAACGGCCAGCTGGCACGGCTTTGAATAAAGGGAATTTTATTGGTGCGGATAACATGAATGATTAGGGTCTGTGTAAAGATAGATTCCACAAACCAGCCGGTATGAAACAGCGCCGGGTTATTGCGGCAATTAAAAAAATGCCACAGTACGAAAAACGTGATATAATCAAAAACTGAACTGACAGGCCCGATAAATAAAATAAACCGCTGCATTTCGCCGATGGCCCATTTACGGGGCTTAACCAGCCAGTCGGCATCCACATTATCTGCCGGGATGGTGGTTTGCGAAAAATCGTACAGCAGGTTATTGGTCAGCACCTGTATAGGCAGCATGGGAAGATAGGGCAGGAAAGCGCTTGCCCCCACTACGCTGAACATATTGCCGAAGTTGGAGCTTGCCGCCATCTTGATGTATTTGATAATATTGCCAAACACCCTCCTCCCCTCCGCCACCCCCTGCTCCAGCACCAGCAGGCTGTTTTCCAGCAAAATGATATCGGAAGATTCTTTGGCAATATCCACGGCGCTGTCTACCGAAATGCCTACGTCCGCCACCTTTAATGCCGGGGCATCGTTGATACCATCTCCCATAAAACCGGTTACATGCCCCTTGCGCTGCAGGGCCTGGATAATACGCTGCTTGTGCACAGGCACCAGCCGGGCAAATACACTGTACTGCATTACCGCTTCAGCCAGTTCGCCCTCGCTCATTTTTTCTATCTGCGGCCCCGGCAGCAACTTATCGGCCGGTACGCCTACTTTTTTACAGATATATGCAGTAATGATTTCATTGTCGCCGGTCAGGATTTTTACATCCACCTTCAGGGCGGCCAGCCGCTTTAATGCTTCTGTTGCCGACTCTTTCGGAGGATCCAAAAAAGAAAGAAAACCCAGCAGCGTAAGGCCCGATTCGTCCTTTACCGAATACACCGGCTCATCGGGAGCATCGGGCATGGTTTTATACGCCAGCGCCACTACCCGGAAGCCCTGTGCATTCAGCCCGCTTACTTTTTCCATGCTTTTCAAACGGCGTTCAGGCAGCATATCCTGCACCGCGCCGTCTATCTCCACCTGGCTGCACAATTCCATCAGCCCATCCACCGCACCTTTACAAATAAGGGTGTTCAACCCCGTATGGTCTTCCACGATCACGGACATGCGCTTGCGGATAAAATCAAACGGGATCTCGTCTATTTTCCGGTATTTCTCCCGGGCGCCCAGGCCGGCTTCCAGCTCTTCGTGGTCAAGTATGGCTTCGTCCATCAGGTTTTTCAGGCCGGTATGGTGGTAACTGTTCAGGTACCCGTAATCCAGCACTTTCTGGCTGGGCTGGCCATTAGGATCAAGGTATTGCTCCAGCACAATCTTGCCCTGCGTAAGGGTACCGGTTTTATCGGTGCACAGTACATCCATGGCCCCGAAATTCTGTATGGCGTTCAGTCGTTTTACGATCACTTTTTTACGGGCCATGGCCAGCGCCCCTTTCGACAGGTTAACGGTCACGATCATGGGCAGCATTTCGGGTGTGAGCCCTACCGCTACGGCCAGAGCAAACAGGAATGCTTCCAGCCAGTTATGCCGGCTGATCCCGTTGATCAGGAACACTGCCGGCACCATTACCATTATAAACCGTATCATTAACCAGGTAAACCGGTTGATGCCTTTATCGAAACTGGTAGAAACCTGCTGTCCCACGATATGCGAAGCAAGAGAACCGAAATTGGTTTTATCGCCGGTATTGACCACCAGCGCGGTTGCCGTTCCGCTTTCTACATTGGAACCCAGGAAACAGGTATTGCAGGCGTCGAGCGGGTTATTGCCGGGAGGGACAGATGCTGCGGCATTTTTCTCCACCGGCATCGATTCACCGGTCAGCGCCGCCTGGTTCAGGAAAAGGTCTTTGGCCGAAAGCACCCGCACATCCGCCGGCACCATATCGCCTGAGCCCAGTTTTATGGTATCGCCCGGCACCAGCATTTTGAGCGGTATCTCTGTGTCTTTGCCATCCCTGCACACCGTGGCATGGGTACATACCATTGCCTTGAGCTTTTCCGCCGCATTGTCGGCCCGCATTTCCTGGATATAACGCAGTACTATACCCAGGATAACCATCACGAAAATGACCACAGTAGACCGTATATCGCCTGTAAGCAGTGAAATGATGCCGAGAATACTCAACAGGATAACCAACGGGTTTTTCAGGTTGAGCCATAAGCGCCGCCAGGGAGAAAGCGGCTTTTCTTTCGCCACTTCGTTGTACCCGTATTCATTGAGGCGACGGCTGGCTTCTGCTTCCGAAAGACCGCCGGGCGTATACCCCACCGCTTTTTGCAGGTCTTCCAGCGGAAGGTCAATAAGGTTGCTGCCGTTGTTTGTTTTTTGCAGGATGTTTGTTTGCATGAAGGTATATTCTTGCCCGGGTATTAATTTTTACCCTGTTTTGCTTTCTTCCTGAAAAATCCCCTTAACAGGAAATTGTGCTGGAGCGCCTCCAGGTCCTCATCCAGTTTTTCGCTGCTCGTGCGGAGATGGCTGATGATCGTTTTCAGGTCGGCCGCCACCTCATCGTCCGTGAGCAACATACCGGCGGGGTTATTCCTCCCGTTCAGGCTGTCGCCTGCACTCTTCATATTTTCCGCAAATGAAGATACGGCAACTGAAGCTTGTTTCAGCTGCCCGATGGTTTCCCGCAGCCGGGCAAAGACAACGGTATCTGTAGTCAGTTCACTGACCAGGCCATTGCCGTTGTTCAGCCTGGCGCTGAACGCCTGTACATCGGTCATTACTTTTTCACTGCTGCGCGATACCGTTTTAAAATTGGCCAGCGCCGATTTCAGGTTATTGGCAAGAGAGGGATCGTTAAGCAATATACCTACAGCACCTTTTCCTTCGGTTATTTTTTTGCTGATGATCTTAAAATTGCCGGTTATTTCCAGCAGGTTCTTATTATTGGCCTGCAGGGTGCTGAGGATGTCATCCGTGCTGCTGCTGTGTTCGGTCAGCAGGCAATCGCCGGCGGCTATAGTGGGGGTACTGCCGGTTCCCCCGTATATAACAACAATCCTGTTGCCGATGAAACCATCGGAGCTGATTTTCACTTTTGCATCTTTGCGGATATGCGTCATGGCTTCCCGGCCGATATTGAGTATAATCTCCACCTGCGTCTCTTTGTAAAAACTGATTTTTTTTACAGTGCCAATCTTGACGCCCGAAAACCACACATTATTGCCCTGCTGCAGCCCGCCCACATCGTCAAAAACGGCACGTATGGTAAAGGTTTGCGAAAAAAGTTTCTGCTGGCTGCCCAGCGTAAAAATGGCCAGGGCAAGGATAACCAGGCCGGTAATGACGAATGCGCCCAGGATAATAGGGCGTTTATAGTTGGAGGCATTCATTTGTCGAGTATGAAATTGTAATTATAAAATCCCCTGACCCTGGCATCAGTGGTATCAAATACCTCAGCAAAGCTGCCCTGCTTCAGGAAGCGGCCCTCATACAACATCGCTACCCGGTCGCCCACCATCCGGGCGCAACTGAGATCGTGTGTTATGATAATGGAACTGGTATTGTACTGGTGCTGCATTTCCTTTATAAGGTGATTGATTTCAACACAGGTAATGGGGTCCAGGCCTCCCGTAGGCTCATCGTATAATACTATTTCCGGCTGCAGTATCAGCATACGGGCAATGCCAATGCGCTTTTTCTGCCCGCCGGACAATTCCGCTGGCATCTGGTGAATGGTTTGGGAAAGCCCTACATCTTCCAGCACCCGGTGCACAGCTTCGTCTACCTGCTTCCGGCTGAGGTTCCGTCTGTTTCTCACCAGCGGAAATTCAAGGTTTTCCTGCACGCTCATACCGTCATACAAGGCGCTGCTCTGGAACGAAAACCCAATCTTCAGCCGCAATGCCTGCAATGCTTTCGGTGCCAGGTTATTGACTTCCTGTTCCAGCACGGTTATACTGCCGTTGTCGGGTTGCAGCAATCCCGCAATGAGTTTAATCAATACCGACTTACCGCTGCCGGAGCGGCCCAGCACTACCAGGTTTTCGCCCTTGTACAGTTCCAGGTCGATGCCTCGCAGCACCGGCAGCGCATCAAACGATTTTTCCAGTCCCTTTATAGCAATTACTGCGTTATGGTTTACCTCGTTCATCGCAGGGAATTGACAATTTGAACAATCAATATCTCTTCAATAAAAATCAGGAACATGGAAGTTACCACGGCCGAATTGGCAGCCCTGCCCACTCCTACCGTTCCCTGCCGGGCTTTATACCCGGCAAAACAACCCGTAATGCCGATGGTAAAACCATAGGCCGCCGCTTTGAACAGGGAGGAAAAAATATCCAGGAAAGTTAATCGTCCAAACGCATCTTCTACAAAAGCCATAAAACTGGTCTGTTCATTCTGGTGGATGTTGAGGTAGGAACCCAGCAAACCGACACAGGCCATATAGGTAACGAGCACGGGCAACATTAAGGTGGTGGCAAGCACACGGCTGACGACCAGGAATTTAAACGGGTTGGTAGACGACACTTCCATCGCGTCTATCTGCTCTGTTACCTTCATGGAGCCCAGTTCAGCCCCTATATTCGATCCAACCTTACCGGCCATGATCAACGAAGTAATCAGCGGCGCCAGGGCGCGGATAAGCGCCAGCGATACCAGCGAGGGAAGCCATGAGGTGGCGCCGAAATCAGCCAGCGAGGGCCTCGATTGCTTGGTAAAAACTATACCGGTAATAAACCCGGTCAGCGTAATAATAAAAAGGGATTTGTATCCTGTTTCGTAGCATTGCCGCACCAGTTCCTTCCATTCATAAGGAGGCAGAAAGGCTTCTTTAAAGAAGCGGAGCACAAAACCACACCCGGTATACCTCCCCGAAAAACCGGGCTATTTTACCGGGCGTTGGGTGGCCGTTATTTTCCATCACCGTGGCATTTCCCGCATTCGTACTATTTTCTACCGGCGCTTCCATACTATCAAATGTATCTCCCGCAATACTGCTATTGCATGACACCAGTCACACCGGCTGGTGATTTCGCTCAAATCATGCCACCGGGTGACAATGATCATAGGACACGCCGCCATGGTATGGTAACTTAGAGTGATAGAAAATGTCGTGGTATGTTTGGAAAACTTGATGATAAACAAATAGAAGAAGTACTCCGGCACCAGATTATAGGGCGTATAGGCTGCCATGCCGCCGGTACAACCTATGTAGTGCCTATTAGTTATGCCTACGATGGGGTATATGTTTACGGGCATACACATGAAGGCATGAAAATTAACATCATGCGGAACAATCCCCTGGTGTGCTTTGAAGTAGATGAAATGAAAGACATGGCCAACTGGAAAAGTGTTATTTCCTGGGGAACGTATGAAGAGCTGAAGGATAAAACAGAACGCGATAATGCCCTGGTCAGCCTGATCAACCGGATACTGCCATTGGTGAGCAGCGAAACCGTTCATCTTTCGGCGCACTGGCCGTTTGTAACAGGCGATATCAGCAGCATAAAAGGGATTGTTTTCCGCATCCGCCTGGCAGAAAAAACGGGCCGCTTTGAAAATAATTCCGTTGCCAATTCCTTTGCTTCCTGATCGGTGGTCGGCCACCTGGCCAATGTGAGCACAATCAAAACACCGGCTGACCATGATCAGCCCCAGCGGCTGCACAATAAGGTAATTTTAAGTATAAAACGATGCTTTATGATACCCGAAACCAGTTTTGAGGAAAGAGAAGTGCTGGAAGCCGTAAAATACCTTCCCAGCGTTTCCATCATTCTGCCGTTTGAACCGAAAATGTCGGTAAAAAAAGAACTGGAATACCAGCTTCAGCGCG
>JACXTT010003928.1_pt1 | contig 22416 bp, 18 predicted proteins | sample 9270951 | NCBI WGS metagenome assembly JACXTT01 (sample SAMN15532306, study PRJNA645909) | rock metagenome | isolation source: weathered quartz diorite | place: Puerto Rico | collected 2017-06-21
ACCGACCTCGAGGCGTTTCCGCTCAACGCGCTCACGCAGCGGCCGATGGCGATGTATCACTCGTGGGATTCGCAGAACGCCTGGCTGCGGCAGATCCACAGCCACAACTACCTGCACGTGAACCCGCTGACCGCGCAGGCGGCGGGCATTGCCGACGGCGGCTGGTGCTGGGTCGAGAGCCGCTGGGGCCAGGTGCGCTGCATGCTGCGCTACAGCGAGGCTGTGGAGCCCGGCACCGTGTGGACCTGGAACGCCATCGGCAAGGCGGACGGCGCCTGGCAACTGGCGCCGGGCGCGGACGAGGCGCGCAAGGGCTTCCTGCTGAACCACCTGATCAGCGAGGAGCTGCCCTGCGAAGGCACGGCGAGCGGCACCATCAGCAACTCCGACCCGATCACCGGGCAGGCCGGCTGGTACGACGTGCGGGTGCGCATACGGCCGGCGGAACCCGGCGAGCCTGAAGAAAGCTATCCGCAGATCGAGAGCATGCCGGTGGTACCGGGTGTGCTGGGGAAGGCGGCGAGTGTGTTGACGTATTTTGCGGGGAGGGGGAAGAAATGATGCAGTGGTTGAAAGAGCTGCTGTCCCCGGTATCGCTCCCTCCCCTTCCGGGGGAGGGTTGGGGTGGGGGCATCGGCGTTGAAACTGGAAGCCTTGTTGCGTTGAAGGCCGGCGTGCCCCCACCCCAACCCTCCCCCGGGAGGGGAGGGAGCAATGCAGGCAGCCAACGCGCCGAACAAGGCGAAACACTCGCCAAGCAACTCGCCCTCGTCATCGACCTCAACGTCTGCGTCGGCTGCCACGCCTGCGTCACGTCCTGCAAGCAATGGAACACCTCCGGCAGCGCCGGCCCGCTGGCCGATGAGCGCCCCTATGCCGCCAACCCCACCGGCACCTTCTTCAACCGCGTGCAGACCTACGAGGCCGGCGCCTTTCCCGTCACCGAGACCATCCACTTCCCAAAGAGCTGCCTGCACTGCGAAGACCCGCCGTGCGTGCCGGTGTGCCCCACGGGCGCGTGCTACAAGCGCAAGGAAGACGGCATCGTGCTGGTCGACTACGACAAGTGCATCGGCTGCAAATACTGCGCATGGGCCTGCCCCTACGGCGCTCGCGAACTCGACGAGGAGCGCCAGGTCATGACCAAGTGCACGCTGTGCGTGGACCGCATCTACGACGAGCAGTTGCCCAAGGAAGACCGCAAGCCGGCCTGCGTGAAGGCCTGCCCGACCGGCGCGCGCATCTTCGGCGACGTGAAGGACCCGGACTCCGAGGTGTCGAAGGCCATCCGCGAACGCGGCGGCTACCAGCTGATGCCCGAATGGGAAACCAGCCCGGCCAACCAGTACCTGCCCAGGCACATCAGGCAGTCGACGGCTTCGGAGGAATAGCCGCATGCATCCCGCGTTCTCCATTCTTTTCTTCACCACGCTGGCCGGCGCCGCGCAGGGGCTGGTGTTCGCGCTGGCGCTGGCGGTGCTGTTCGGGCTCGACCTCGCGCCGGGCTTCCTCGGCATTGCGCTGGGCGTGGCCGAGGTGTTGCTGGTGGCCGGCCTCGCCGCGTCCTTCATGCACCTGGGCCGCAAGACGCGCGCATGGCGCGCGGTGCTGATGTGGCGCACCTCGTGGATGTCGCGCGAGGTCATCGTGCTGCCGGTGTTCATTGCGCTGGTGGCGCTGTGGTGGCTGTCGCTGCGGCTGGGCATCGGCGCGCCGTGGTCATGGCTGCTGCCGCTGCTGGTGCTGTATGGCGCGATGCTGCTCTGGTACTGCACCGCCATGATCTACGCCTGCCTGCGCTTCATCGAGGAATGGGCGCATCCGCTGACCATCGTCAATTTCACGCTGATCGGGTTGTCGTCGGGGCTGGTGCTGGCCTGCGCGATGGCGGCCGCGAGCGGCGAGGCGCGCTTCGTGCAGGTATTCGGGCCTTGGGCGCTGGTTGCCACGCTGGCCGCATGGGCGGCGCGTGGAGGCGCGTTGCGACGCAATGCACGCCTGCGCCACAAGTCGACGCTGCAGTCGGCCACCGGCATCCGCACGCAGAAGCTGGTGCAGAAGTCGATGGGCATGTCGGCCGGGTCGTTCAACACGCGGGAGTTCTTTCATGGCGTGTCGCTCGCGGCGCTCGGGAACATGAAACTCGGCTTCCTGCTGCTGGCCTTCGTGTTGCCCGCGCTGATGGTGCTGTGGGGCATCTTCAGCGCATCCGCGTGGCCCTGGCTGCTCGCGGTGCTGGTGCAGGCGCCGGGCCTGCTGGCCGAGCGCTGGTTCTTCTTTGCGCAGGCCAGGCATCCGCAGAACCTCTACTATCAGGTCGTGTCTTAGCTCGCGCGCGACAGGGCGCTGTCCGCGGTCTTTTGAATTCGTAATCAAAGGAGACAGGACAGATGAAGCCCATCGCATTCGTTCCCGCGCGAGGCCTGTGCCTTGCGATCGCCGGCGCGGCAACCGCGCTGCTCCTTGCGGCTTGTGCTGCATCCGGGCCGCAGGCGCCACCTCCCACGGCGGCTGTGGGGGCCGCGCCCACGTTCCGCGTCGACGCGTCATGGCCCCGGCCGCTGCCCAACCGCTGGATCCTAGGCCAGGTCAGCGGCGTGGCGGTCGATGCCGAAGACCACATCTGGGTGCTGCAGCGTCCGCGCAGCCTTTCGGAAGACGAGGCCGGCGCCGCCCAGAATCCGCCGCAATCGAAGTGCTGCCTGCCCGCGCCGCCCGTGCTCGAGTTCGACACGGCCGGCCGGCTGCTGCGCTCCTGGGGCGGCCCCGGTGCAGGCTACGACTGGCCGGGCAACGAGCACGGCATTCATGTGGATGCCAAGGGCTTCGTGTGGATCACGGGCAATGGCGACAACGACGGCCAGGTGCTGAAGTTCACGCGCGACGGCAAGTTCGTGATGCAGATCGGCAAGGTCGGCCCGCAAACGGGCAACGGCGACACCACGCGACTGGGCAAGGCCGCTGGCGTGGAGGTCGATGCCGCCGCCAACGAGGTGTACGTGGCCGACGGCTACCAGAACCGCCGCGTCATCGTGTTCGATGCCGACACCGGCGCCTACAAGCGCCACTGGGGCGCCTACGGCCGCCCGCCCAGCGACGCCGAGCCGCCGCAGGGGCGCCGGACGCTGCCGCCCACGCAGGCCCAGCTTCAGCAGTTCGGCACGCCCGTGCACTGCGTGCGCATGGCGCGCGACGGGCTGCTCTATGTGTGCGACCGCCTGAACAACCGCGTGCAGGTCTTCCGCAAGGACGGCCGCTTCGTCAAGGAGTTCATGGTCGAGCCCGCGACGGCGGGCAACGGCTCGGTGTGGGACATGGTGCTTTCGCGCGATCCGCGGCAGCAGTGGATCTTCATGGCCGATGGCCGCAACAACCAGGTGCTGACGCTCGACCGCGAGACCGGCGCGGTGGCGGGCACGCTCGGCCGGCCGGGACGCTACGCGGGCGAGTTCCATTGGGTGCACGACCTGGCGATCGACTCGCGCGGCAACCTCTATGCGGGCGAGGTCGACAACGGAAAGCGCGTGCAGCGGTTCACGCGAGATTGAGCGATCGAGCCGCTCAGGCCTCGTAGTTCAGCTTCAGGCCGGGCGTCGGCCAGTCGTCGATGGCAATCAGCCGTCCGCTGCCCGAGAGCGTGACGTACGCCGTGCGCCGCTCGCGTCCGCCGAAGCAGATGTTGGTGGTGAAGCGGTCGGGCAGGGGCACATGCGTGACCGCGCCGCCATCGGGCGGCACGATGCTGATGCCGCCATGCATCAGCGTGGCCACGCAGAGATTGCCGAGCGCATCGACCGCCATCGAATCGAAGCGCTGGTAGTGGCCGCCGGGTGACGCACAGAGCATGCGGCCGCCATGAGGCGACGGCCAGCCGTCCTTGCGCACGCGGCCCGGCGCCGCGATGTCGAAGGCCCAGACGCGCGCGCCTTCGGTCTCGGCGTAGTAGAGCGTACCGCCGTCCGGCGACAGCGCGATGCCGTTGGGCGTCATCACCGGCCGCGCGATCACGCCGGCCGCCGCGCCATCGGCATGGCCGTAGAACAGGCCGCCGCGGTCCATGTCGCGCTCGCGCACCTTGCCCAGGTCGGTGAAGTAGAAGCCGCCGTGCGCGTCGAACACGATGTCGTTGGGGCCGCACAGCGCGCCGCCTTCCACCGCGTCGTACAGCCGTTCGGCGCGGCCGGTGGCGAGGTTCACCCGCTCGATGCGCCCGCCCGAGTAGTCGCCGGCCTGGCCCACGGGCCGCAGGCACCCGTCGGCTTCGGTGTGCCATGCGAAGCCGCCGTTGTTGCACACATAGACCGCGCCGTCGGGCCCGACGGCCGCGCCGTTCGGTCCGCCGCCCAGGTCGGCCACCACCTGCACCAGCCCGTCGGCGCGCACGCGCGTGAGCGTGCCGCGGGCGATCTCCACCAGCAGCACGGAGCCGTCGTCCATGGCGATCGGGCCTTCGGGAAACTGCAGGCCGGTGGCGAGTTCTCGGATGCGCATCACAAGGCTCCTTGGTGGCTTCTTCAGGGCGACAGTTTGCTACGGCTTCTTGCCGGGCGCATCGCGGGTCATAGGCACGTCACGCGCGCATGGAAGGATTCGAGCCTTTTGTTTTCCTGCCTCCCCCTTTCATGTTGCTGAACCTCCCTCTTCGCCGCGCCCTGCACGGCGTACCGTATTCCTCCCTTGGCCTCGCTGCGATCTTGCTGGCTTCCTGTGGAGGGGGAGGCGGTGGCGGCGGTGTTCCGGTGGCGCTGCCTCCGGCCGCCAACACGCCGGCGCCCGCGCCTGCCGCCGCGAGCGTGAGCGGCGTGGTCGTGGGAAGCTATTTCGTCAATGCCAAGGTCTGCCTCGACATCAACGCCAACGGCCGCTGCGACGCCGATGAGCCCTCCACGCGCACCGACAAGCAGGGCGCCTTCACGCTCACCGGCGCGAGCGCGGGCATCGTGGCCGAGATCGGCACCGACGCCACCGAACTCGATCCCGCCACCGCCACGTCGAAGCCCGTGAGCTCACGGCTCGTGCTGCGCGCACCCAAAGAAGCGCCGGGCGTCGTCGACTACCAGTCGACCGCGGTGGTCGCGGAAATGGAGGCCGGCGGCCTCGACTTCAAGGCGGCCAGCAGCAAGGTCGCCATTTCGGTCGGCGTGGTTGCGTCCAAGCTGCTCGGCGACTTCAACACCGAGACCGACCCAGTGGCCAAGGCCGCGCTCAAGGCCGCGTCCGACGAAGGCCTGCAGCGCATCCGCGACGCGATCGCATCGGCCGCGAGCGGCGACGACATCAGGTCCGTGCTGACCTCCGCGGCCCTGACCGACCGCTACTACCAGACCAAGGCGCCGTACCGTCCGCAGCAGGACGTCAGCACCTACGAAGCGCCGCCCGCGGGCTTTGCACCGGTCTATACCGAAATGATCGCGCGCCACGGTTCGCGCGGCCTGTCCAGCCTGAAGTACGACCTGGCCGTCTACAACATGTGGAAGAAGGCGCAGGACGACGGCGCGCTCACGCCGCTGGGCCAGAAGCTCGGCCCCGACGTGCTGAAGATCATGAAGGCCAACTTCCTGTTGGGCTACGGCGTGTCGGGCATCAGCACTCCCGGCTACGGCAACGAGACGCAGGTCGGCATCAACGAACACACGCAGCTGGCGGCCCGGCTCGTGCAGCGCCTGCCGGCCTATTGGAAGCAGGTCGGCGACAGCGCCGGTTCGGCGCCCCGGCAGATCGTGACAGTGACCTCCGGCGTCGACCGCGCGGTCGACAGCGGCAACTTCTTCGTGCAGTCGCTCAAGGCGGTGCAGCCGGCGCTGGCGCCGCTCGTCACCTATCCGGCGGCACCGGCGCCTTACCCGGACACCGGCACGGCGGTGAGCCAGCCGGCCGGCACCAACCGCTTCCTGCTCTACTTCCACAAGCTGGTGAAGGCCACCGACCAGGTGACCAAGCCGGCCGACCCGCTCTACACGACCTACCAGGACAGCCAGGCCTACCAGGCCTACAAGTCCGGCGACGCGGACCTGCTCGCCAAGCAGAGCGGTCTCACGGTCACGCCGGAGGCCGCGGCGGCGGGCCGCCTGCTGCTGGAGCGGCTGTTCGCCAAGAGCTTCGTCGACAAGATCGCCGACGGCAGCTACAGCTTTGCCAATACCGGCACCTTCAGCTACACGAGCGACGACGGCAAGTTCTCGCCCAGCCTGAGCGGCGACGGCAAGACCACGATCAAGTCCGTGGGCGATGCCGGCTCGCTGCTGTACGAGCTCTACGTGATTGCACCGGCCATGCGCAGCGAGGCCGGCGTCGACTTCGCCGCCTACATGCCCGCCGCGCAGGCGAAGTTCTTCGCCGCGCTCAACGACGGCTCCGACTTCTACGACAAGGGCCCCGGCATGACGGAGAAGGGCGACATCACCTCGCGCATGTCGCAGATCCTGGTGGACGACATGTTCAACGAGGTCGATGCCATCGCGCGCGGCGACCGCTCGCATGCCGCCAAGCTGCGCTTCGCGCACGCCGAAATCATCATGCCCTTCGCTGTGCGCATGGGCCTGAAGGGTGTGGACCAGAGTGTGCCCAAGGCCAGCAACTTCAGCTACGACAGCAATGCATGGCGCGGCGAGTACGTGTCGCCGATGGCTGCCAACATGCAGTGGGATGTGTACGGCGACGCCAGCGGCAAGCTGCTGGTGAAGATGCTCTACAACGAGAAGGAAACCGACTTCAAGGCGGCCTGCGACGGCGCGAAGAAGGCGGGCACGGTCCACTACTACGACTACACGGCCCTGAAGTCCTGCTACGGCCGCGTGGTGCAGTAAGCCCAGGGCTTATCGCAGCAGCGCGCGCAGCAGCCCGCTGCGGCGCAGCCGCATCACTAGGCTGCAGCCGGCAAGACGGCAGCGCCATTGCGCGAGGAATGGCACGGTGGACCCGGCAGCCGCGGCGGCGGGCGTTTCGCTGTCCCGGCTCGCCAGCAGGCGGTCCAGCAGAGCGGATGCGCGCGAGCCGCTTTCGCCCGCGTCGCCGGCCTGCGTGATGCGGGCCAGCGCGAAGTTCGCGCTCTGGCCCGCTGCGTCGATCACCGCGTCGGCCTGTGCGCCGGCCATCACCCGTTCGGTGCCGCGCGCATGCCGCAGAACGGGGCGTCCGTTGCGCATCGCACCGGTCCAGCCGAGCGCGTAGCCGCCCGGCGCCAGATCGCGCAGGCGGTGCACGTAACCCGCGGGCAGGGGTGTGCTGTCGCCTTGCAGTGCGCGCAGGTGCCAGCGCAGCCAGCCGGCATAGGTCGATGGGGTGGTGGCGAACAGGCTGGCCGGCGTGATCGCGTCACGCCAGAGCGCGAGGCTGCCGGCACCCGTTGCATCGGCGGCGCCAGGTTGGCGCCACGCTCCGGCGATACCCAGCGGGCGTGCCACTTCCTGCTCGAAGAGTGCCCGATAGTCCTTGCCGCTCGCGCGCTCGAGCATCACGGCTGCCAGTGCGTAGCCCGCGTTGGAATACAGGAAGCCGGCGTCGGTCGCGGGCGGCTGGCCGAGCAGCCAGTGGGCGAAAAACAGTCGGCGCCCGGTGTCGGTGGAAAGCCGAGCTTCGGGTTGCGCGGGCAGCAGGCTCACGAAGCGGCGCAACTCGCCTTCGGTGGTGAAGGGCGCCACGCCGGCGCGGTGGGCCAGCAGGTCTTCGAGCGTCGCGTTGCGGTAGGCCGGCAGCATGTCGCGCCGCAGCTCCGGCAGGGCCTCGGCGAGGCGCGTATCCCAGCGGATCAGGCCGCGCTCGATCAGCCGGGCGGCGATCACCGCCGTCATGGCCTTGGCATCGGCGGCGATGGCAAAGAGCAGCTTGTCGCCCGAGGCTTCTGGCCCTTCCGTTCCCAGCTCATCGCCCGCCGCCGTGACGTGGCCGGCCACCGCCGTGGCCAGCCCATGCGTCACGGCCGGTGCACTGTCGTCCTTGCCGCAGCCCGAAACGAGCGCGGCGGCCGCGAACATTGCCGGGAGTGCCCGGCGCCGGGTGTCAGCGAAGAATGTCGTCACAGCTTGCGACTCCGTGCGTGCTTGCCATGCTTTCGGCATGGCGGGAACTGAAGGTACAGGTGAGAGGAAAGAACGGGAAGAGGCCGCATTGTTCGACAGCCAACCTTTGGCGATGCTTAAGGTTCCGGCCGGACAATCCGGCCATGCATCTGTTGCTCATCGAAGACGACTTGGACCTCGGTCGCGCCCTCTCGCAGGCCCTGAAGGCCGAGGGTTTCAGCATCGAGTGGCTGCGCCGCATTGCCGACGCGCCGCGCTCTTTCGAAGGCGACGCCTGCGGCTGCGTGCTGCTCGACGTGAGCTTGCCCGACGGCTCGGGCCTGCAGTTGCTGTCGCGCTGGCGCCGTGCGGGCGTGACGGTGCCCATCGTGGTCATTACCGCGCGTTCGGCGCTCGAAGACCGCCTGGCCGGGCTCGACGGCGGCGCGGACGACTACGTGGTGAAGCCATTCGCCACGCCCGAGCTGGTGGCGCGCATCCACGCCGTGCGCCGGCGCTATGCCCATCAGGCGAGCGACGTGTGGTCGTTCGGTGAGCTGGACATCGAGCCGCGCAGCCATGTGGTGAGACTCGCCGGTGCCGCGCTCGACCTGTCGCCACGCGAGTTCCAGCTGCTGCTGGAGCTGGCGCGCGAGCCCGGTGCCGTGATACCGAAGGGCTCGCTGTCGCAGCGCCTCGACCCGCTGGGCGAGCCGGTGGACTTCGGCGCGATCGAGGTGCATGTGTCCAACCTGCGCCGCAAGATCGGCGCCGAGCGCATCAAGACCGTGCGCGGCGTCGGCTACATGCTCGCGTCATGAACTGGCTGCTTCGCCGCAGCCTGGTTCGGCGCGTGGCGCTGTCGCTGCTGCTCGCCTTCACGCTGGCATGGCTCGCGGTGGTCGTCTATCTGTACGTGAGTTTCCGGCTGACCATGCACACCGACTCGGGCGTGGTGCGGGTGGGCCGCGAACTCAACACCACGCTCGCCGAGATCCAGCGCGAGGACGTGGCCGCGGCGGTGATCGACGCGCTGGCGCGGCAGATCAACGCCATGCGCGTTGCCGAGGCCGATCTGCCGGGCGACGTGGTCTTCATGCTTCGGAACCGCGAAGGAAAGCTGCTGTACGAGTCGCCCGGCATCGCGGGGCGGACCTTGCGCGGCGAGCCCGACCGCATGGTCGACGCGGTGGTCGAGAACCAGCGCTACTGGCTGTACGAAGGGCGCAGCGAGCGATGGACGGTGTGGGTGGCCGAGCCGAACGGCGGGCTTTCCTGGGTGCTGATGTTCATCGGCAGCTCGATCTTCATGCCCTTCCTGATCGCGTTTCCGTTCGTGCTGGCGCCGGTGTGGATTGCCGCCGCCCAGGGCCTGAAGCCGTTGCGCGTGCTCGGAGAGCGCATCGACACGCGCAGCGCGGAAGACCTGTCGCCGCTGGGCTTCGAGCCCCGCCATGCGGAGCTGGTGCCGCTGGTCAAGGCGATCGAAGGGCTGCTCGCTCAGTTGCGCGGCAAGGTGGAGCGCGAGCGCTCCTTCGTCAACGACGCGGCGCACGAGTTGCGTACGCCGCTCGCGGTGATCGGAGCGCAGGCCCATGTGCTGGCGCGGTCTTCCGATCCGCGCGAGCGGGAAGAGGCGGCGCGGCATCTCACGCATGCCATCGCGCGCGGCTCGCACCTGATCCAGCAACTGCTGGAGCTTGCGACCATGGACGGTGGCGAGCGCCCCGCCGTTCAGCGCATCGATGTTGCCGAACTGATGCGGCATCACCTTGCGCAAGCCTCTAAAGACGCCGATGCGCGGCGGCTGGAGCTGGTGCTGGAGTCGCCCGACAGCCTGGCTTTCGATCTGCCGGTGCCGCTGTTCGAATCGGTGTTGCGCAACCTGCTCGACAACGCCTTGAAATATGTCGACGCGGGCGGCCAGATCGTCGTGACGCTGCGGCAATCGACGGACGGACTGCTGCTGTCGGTGGTCGACAACGGCCCGGGTATTCCGCGCGAGGAGCATGCGCTGGTATTCGAGCGCTTCCATCGCGGCGCCGGCACGTCGACGCAGGGCACGGGCCTGGGCCTGGCCATTGCGCGGCAGGCCTGCCAGCGCATGGGCGGCACTGTCGAGCTGGCGCATGGGCCGGGCGGCCGCGGGTGCGCGTTCACTGTGCTGGTGCCACGCCGGCCGATGGCGGAACTGCGCGGCTGAAGTCGAAGCCGGCCGGGCGATGCAGCCTTACTTGCGCACCGGCTCGCGTATCGCGGCCCGCGCGAGCCGCCATGCCGCGAACAGGAACACCAGCGGCAGCACGATGGTCTGCAGTACGAACAGGGCGATGAGCTTCACGATGCGCTCGGCCCAGTCGGAGGCGGACTTCAGGATCTGTTCGTAGGTGGCCTTCAGGTCGGGCAGCTTGGGCAGCCAGCGCTCGATGCGGTCGCGCCAGCCTTCCTGCGCCGCCGGGGCTTCCTTGGTGGCGTCGACCACGGCGGCCGGCGACTGCTCGATGCCCGACAGCGCGGCCTGGTAGTCGTTGGCCATGAAGGCGCGGTAGAGGCCTTCGTTTGCCACCGCTGCCAGCGGCACCGCGAAGCGCACCAGCAACAGGCCGATCAGCGCCGACTGCAGCCAGCGCGGCGAGCTGCCGCGCCGCCAGCGCCACGCGATCCAGGCCAGCGCCACGCCGCACACCAGGTAAGACATCAGGTGATGCGCGCCGATGTTCAGCAGCACCAGCTGGATGCCGAAGGACACGCTGGCCGCCAGCATCACCGCCGCGAATTGCTCGATGAGCTCGTTCAGCGGTTTCAGCGCCTGCCCCGGCGCGAAGCTCACGCCCACGCCGCCCGGCGTCGCGTCGACCTGCGTGCCCTGTGCCACCGACACCACCGCGCCCAGCGCGCGCGCCGCCGCAAAGGTGGTCAGCGCGCGCTTGAGACCGTCGTTGACCTGGGCGCGCGCGGGAGCGTCGATGGGCGCGACCCAGCAGCCGACGAACACCAGCACGGCGATGAGCAGGAGATAGGCGCGTTGCAGCAGGAGGGGCTTGGGCAGGGGCATGGTCGAGACGCGGTCGGGGCGAGGGATGCGGTCATTCTCCACACGGCCGCCGGCACGCCACGCCGATACCCTTGAGCGGCGTCTAGCTTCTGCGCGAGCCCGTGGCGCGCGGCTTGCCTGGCGTGCCCGGCAGCAGGTGGTCCAGCGGCAGCGCGGTTTCGGACTTGATCTCGCGCAGAACGATGCTCGAGCGCACATGCGTCACGCCGGGCAGGCTGAACAGCACCTCGTGCAGGAAGCGTTCGTAGTGCTTCATGTCGGGCACGGTCACGTTGAGGATGTAGTCCGCCGGCCCGGTGGCCGACACGCAGCGGATGATCTGCGGGCTCGCGGCCACCGCCTCCTCGAAGCGCTGCACCATCGCTTCGCTGTGGCGGTCGAGGTTCACCTCGGCCACGGCCGACACATGCAGGCCGACCTGCTCCGGGTCGACCAGCGTGGTGTAGCCGCGAATGACGCCGGCGGCCTCCATGTCCTTGATGCGCTTCCAGCAGGGCGTGGGCGACAGCCCGATGGTCTCGGAAATCTGCTGCACGGTCTGCCGGCCATCATGCTGCAGGGCAGAAAGAATCTTGAGGCAATGCTCATCAAGGGAAACAGAACCAACGTTCATGGCGATTTTCGAGAAGATTGTTCTTCAAACAAGCGGCGAAGCTAGTGTATTGAAGAAGCGCTTCCGCAGTGTGTCGCCGAACGAATCAGGGGTATCCGCGCCTATCGCGCTTTTTCGATCCATGCATACAGCGTCGGCATGAAGAAAAGCACCAGCGGCAACTGCACCACCAGCCCCGAGATGATCGCCACGGCAAGTGGCTGCTGCATTTCCGAGCCCGCGCCGATGGCAAGTGCCAGCGGCAGCAGCGTGAGGATGGCGGCGAGCGTCGTCATGGCGATCGGCCTCGCGCGGAACTGGCCGGCGCCCACCAGGCTGCGGCGCAGGTCGCGGCCCAGGCGGTGGCGCTGCCGCTGCTCGGAGAAATAGAACACCGCCACCTCGGTCACGATGCCGATGATCATGGTCATTCCCATCATGGCCGAGATGTTGAGTTCGATGCCTGTGAGCCAGAGCCCGATGAAGACGGCCGACACCGACAGCAGCGAGGTGCACAGGATCGAAACCGCCACGGCGAAGCTCTCGTAAAGGAACAGCAGCAGCAGGAACACCAGCGCCGCCGCCGCCGCGAACACGGTCATGAGGCCCTTGAACGCGATCTGCTGTTGCTGGTAGAGGCCGCCGAGCTCGTAGTAGACCCCGCCCGGCAAGGCGCCGCCGGCCGCGAGCGTCTGCTTGACGTCCTGCACCACCGACCCCAGGTCGCGCCCCTCGATGCGGCCCGTGACGGCGATCATCGACTTGAGGTTTTCGCGCGTGATCTGCGGCTGCCCGCTCAATGTTTCGAAGGTAGCGATCCGGCGCAGCGGCACCAGGTGCCCGTCGGGCGCGCGCAGCGGCAGGTCGTCGAGCTGCGCCTGTGTCGCCCGGCTGCCCGCCGGCGTCCAGACGCGCACGCCGACGATCTTGGTCTCCTGCGCATACGAGGTGGCGACCGAGCCCGCCAGCGCCGTCTGCAGCGCCCGCGTCACCTGGTCGGGGTCGAGCCCTTCGACCGCCGCGGCCACCCGGTCCACGTGCACCGCGATGGCGTCACCGGCCGGATTGATGCCCGAGCGCACCTCGACCAGCCCCGGCACCTTGGCGATACGCTGCGCCACCTGCTCGGCCGCGCCCGGCAGCAGCTTCGGGTCGGCCGCGAACAGCTTCACCTCGACCGGCTGGGGCACCGCCGTCAGGTCGCCGATCAGGTCTTCCATCAACTGCGCGAGCTCCACGTTGACGCCCGGCACCTGGTGTTCGACGCGGTTGCGCACGTCCTGCATCACCTCCTGCACCGGCCGCCGCCTGCCCGGCTTGAGGCGGATGAAAAAGTCGCCCTGGTTGGTCTCGCTGAGCCCGCCGCCCAGGCCGGTGGCGGTGCGGCGGGAGTAGGTTTGCACTTCGGGCGTGGCGCGCACGATGGCCTCCACCTGCCGCAGCAGCCGGTCGGTTTCCGACAGCGCCGTGCCCGGCGGCGTGCGGTAGTCGAGGATGAAGCCGCCTTCGTCCATCGACGGCATGAAGCCGGTGCCCACCTGCCTGAAAGCGAAGCCGCCCGCGCCGAGCAGCAGCGCCACGCACACGACGAGCACCCAGGGCCGGGCGATGCAGCGCACCAGCCAGTGCCGATAACGCAGCTTGAACCAGCGCGTGACGCGGTCGTCCCGTGCCGGCCTGTGCTGCCTGCCGAGCAGGAAGTGCGCAAGCAGCGGCACTGCCAGCCAGGTGACGAGGAAAGAGATCGCCAGCGCCGAGGCCATCGTGAGCGACAGCGCCTTGAAGAACGCGCCCGTCACCCCCGACAAAAACGCGAGCGGCGCGAAGATCACCAGCGTGGCCGCGCTCGAGCCCGCGAGCGGGCGCAGGAATTCCATCGCGGCGTCGACCACGCCCAGGCGCGCGCCCGCGGCTTCCCCACTGGAGCCGGCCGTTTCGGCCAACCGGCGCTCGATGTGCTCGATCATCACGATCGCGTCGTCGATCACCAGTCCCACGGCCGCCGCCATGCCGCCCAGCGTCATGATGTTGAAGCTCATGCCCAGCAATTGCAGAACGACGATGGTGATGGCCAGCACGGCAGGCACCACCACCACGGCGATGGCGGTCACGCGCAGGTTGCGCAGGAAGACCACCAGCACGAGCGCGGCGAGCACCACGCCGATCAGAATGGCGTCGCGCACGCTGCTGGCCGAAGCCGTCACCAGTTCGCTCTGGTCGTACCAGTTGGCCACATGCACGTCTTTCGGCAACTGGGGCGCGAAGCCGTCGAGCGCGGCCTTGACGTCGGCCGCGATCTGCACGCTGTTGCTGCCCGGCTGCTGCCGGATCGACAGCAGCACCGCATCCAGCCCGTCGGCCGTCACGCGCTGCCACTCGGGCGTGGTCGAGCGCGCGACGCTGGCCACGTCGCCGATGCGCACCACGCCATTGGCGCCGTTGGCCACCACGGTCTGGCGCACGTCTTCGACGCCGGCCAGCCGCGTGTCGGCCAGCACCAGGTAGAGCTTGTAGTGGTCTTCCAGGCGGCCGGTGGCGCTCAGCGAGTTGCCGGCCGCGAGCGCCTTGGACAGGTCGTCCATCGACAGCCCGTAGGCCTGCAGCCGGCGTGGATCGGCCGTGACGCGCACCTCTTCCGACGCGCCGCCCTGCACCTGCACCGTGGCCACGCCCGCTATGCCCGACAGCAGCGGCCGCAGCTGGTAGCTCGCAAGGTCGCGCAGCGCGGTCGGCGACAGGCTGGCGGAGGTCAGGCTGTAGGCGATGATGGGGAACACCGTCGGGTCCATGCGCCGCGCCGCGACGCGCGTGCCGGGCGGCAACTGCGCCTGGATCTGCGCCACCGCCGCGTTGACCTGCAGCGTGGCGGCCGCCATGTCGGTGCCCCAGTCGAAGCTCACGGAAACCTCGGCGCTGCCGCGGCTGGTGGTCGAGCGCACGTTGGTCACGCCGGCGATGCTGCGCACCGCTTCCTCGACCGGCCGCGTGACCTGCAGCTCCATCTGGTTCGCGGGCTGGTCACCGGCGTCCAGCGACAGCGACACCCGCGGGAACTGCACCGTCGGAAAAAGCGACACCGGCAGCCTGAACGCGGCGAGCGCGCCGGCCAGCGCCAGCAGCGCCACCAGGAACAGCACGGAACGGCGATGCGCGGACAGCCATGCCGCCGCCTTCACTTGGCACCCTCCCGGACCTTCATGCCTTCCTTGAGCTCGTAGTTGCCGACCGACACGACAGGCAGCGCCGCGTCGATGGCGCCGTCGACGGCAACCTGCCCGTGCACCTCGGCGCGCGGCTGAACGCTCACGCGATGCGCCATGCCGTCGCGCACCTGGTAGATGTAGTCGCCCTGGTCGTCGTTGAGCACCGCCAGGCGCGGCACCAGCCAGCCGTCGACGCTGCCGGTGGAAATACCGGCCTGCACGCGCATGCCGAGCACCAGCGAACCCGCCGACGCGGCGGGCACCTGCACCACGGCGTTGACCAGCTGGGTCTTCGGATCGACCAGGTCCTGCAGGCTCGCGACGCGGCCCTGCGCCACCTGTGCCTGGGCCGGGTTGCCGTCGCCCGTTCGGGAGGGCAGGGCCGTCAGGCTGACGTCGTCGCCGACGTGCACCGCCGCGCGCCGCACCGGTTCGATACCGAGGTTGACGCGCAGCATGTCGACGCGCCCGAGCTGAAGGATCGGCGCGTTGGCCGCGAGCCGGTCGCCAAGCGCCGCGCCGATGCTCATCACCACGCCGTCGAAGGGCGCCGTCACGGCCGTTTCGCCGGCACCCGCGCCGGTCTTGCGCAGCGCGTCGAGCGCGGCTTGGGCGTCCTGCTCGGTCTTGCGGGCGGCCTCGACCTGCGACACCGTCGCCAGCTGCAGCTTGAAAAGCGCCTGCACGCGCTGGCTCTCGCCCTGCGCGAGCCTCAATGCGTTCTGCGCGCCGAGGTAGCCGGTCTCCGAGGCCGGATCGCCAGCCACGCGGGCCAGCACCGCGCCCTTGCGAACGCGCTGGCCCACCACCACCGGCAACGCCACCAGTTGGCCCGCGCGCGGAAGGCTCATCGACTCGGACTGGGCCGGCGCGACGTCCCCCCATGCCGTCACGCTGACAGGCACGCGGGTGCGAACGGCGGCAACGGACGCGATGCTGGCCACCACGTCCTGCGCGGGCTGGCTGGCGGCGGTCTTGCCCGCGGCGCCGGTCTTGAGCATCAGCGCCGCGCCGCCCGCGAGCAGCACGCCGGCCGCCACGGCGGCGGCAGTGACCCGGCGGGAAAATCGATTCTTCTTCATGCGTGTTCCTTGGAGGCGGGCTCGTAGCCGCCGGTAAGCGTGAGCAGGCCGACGCGCTGCTCCTGGATGGCCTGCATCGCATCGATGCGTTCGCCTTGTTTCGCGAGCAGCGCGGTCTCGGCGCTCGCGAGTGCGAGCGCGTCCGCGTTGCCTGCCTGCCATGCCGAGCGCACCCGCCGCACGCCGCCTTCGAGTTGAACGATGGCGGCTTCGACGTCGGCAAGCTGGCGAAGGCTGATCGCCTGCTCGGCGGTGATGCGCGCGATGTCGGTCACGCCCGCGTTCAGGCGCTGCTGGTATTCGGCGCGCAGCTTGTCGCGCGTTGCGTTCTGCACGGCGATCTCTCCGCGGTTGCCGTTGAAGACCGGCAGGCCCAGCGTGATGCCGAAGCCGCGCGTGAAGGTGTTGCTGGTGTCGCGCGAGCGTTGCACGCCGAGCGTGAGTGCGGGGAACTGGCCGAGCAGCGCCACGCGCAGGCGTGCGTCCTGCGCGGCATAGCCCTCGCGCAGCGCCGCGATGTCGGGGCGCGCGGCGAGCCGGCCGTCGGCATGGGCGCGCACCGATTCGGTGTCGAACGCGGGCAGCGACGCTCGGCCCTGCAGGCGCAGCGCGGTGTCGGGCGAGAGGCCCAGCAGGGCATGCAGGTCGCTGTCGGCCTGGTTGGTCTGGCGCTCCAGGTCGTGCAGTTGGCGTTCGACATCCTGCAAGGCCGCAAGGTGAGGCGTCACCGCGTCGGCGGTGAGCAGGCCGGCCGAGAGCGCCTCGGCGGTACGGCGGTAGCGGTCGACCATGAGCGCGCGGGTGCGCTCGAGCAGGTCGTGCCGTTGGTGCGCGGCATCGAGTCGCACGAACAGCAGCCGCGCCTGTGCGATCACCTGCCATTCCTGCCACAGCAGGTTGCCGCGCACTTGCCGGGCGTCGGCGCTGGCGGCCTCCGCGGTGGCCGCGTGCGTGATCAGCGCATTGATGGCGTAACTTGCCCCCGCGACAAAGGCGCTCGTGATGCCCGCGCCCGTCACGTCGGGAAAGTCCCGCGTGAGGCTGACTTGCGGGTCGGGCAGCAGCCGCGCGGCGAAAGCCTGCGCGGCCGACACGCCGGCCGCGCTGCGCGCGATGCGCAGGTCGGGGTTGTTGACCACCGCGAGCGTGGCGACCTCGTCGAAGTCGAGCCCGTCGGTCGCGTCGAACGGCCGCGCTGCAAGCATTGGCAGCGCGCCGTCGATGCCGTCGAGGCGTGCCTCGGGCACGGTCGCCGGAAACGAGGGCGCATCGGGCAGCGGCGCGGCGCGATAGGTGGCGCAGCCGCCGAGCGCCACGCTCAACGCGAGCGCGGCAAGCAGCGGTGTGCGGGGAAGGTGGGTGTGATGTGAAGAGGCTGTCATGTCGATCCGTCGTGCCCGCAGCTTCCTCGTCCGCGACTTATCGAAGCCTTAAGGTGCGGCGCCGCGCAGGGATTCGAGGGGGCTTAAGTCCGCGTTAAGTGACGCGCCGCGAACATGCGGCCCCTGCATGAACTTCGACAACATCCATCTCTTCGAGTTGATCAACGCCGGCGCGCAACCCGCCTGGACCACGCTGGCGCTCGCGCGCGTCGTGGCGCAGTGGCTCGTGCTGGCCGTGCCGGTGGCCTGGCTCGTGCTCTGGGTGCGCGGCGGCCGAGCGGTGCGGCAGGACCTCGTGCACGTTGCCGTGGCCGCCGCGCTGGCCCTCGGCATCGCGCAACTCGTGGGCCTGGCATTGCGGACGCCGCGACCGTTCGCCCTGCACCTGGGGCACCAGTACCTCGCGCATGCCGACGATCCGGGCCTGCCGAGCGACATGTCACGCTGCTGTGGAGCCTGGCCTTCCCGGCCCTGGGCACGGCGCGCGGTTCCTGGCTGGTGTTCCCGCTGCTGGGGGCGGGGCTGCTGACGGGCTGGGCGCGGGTCTATCTGGGCGTGCACTTTCCGCTCGACGTGGTGGGCGCGCTGCCGGTCGCGGCGGCCGGTGCCGGGCTGGCGCTGGTGCTGCGGCCCGCGCTGGAAGCATGGAGCAAACCGCTCTGGGCGCGCTACGATGCATGCGAGCGCGCGGCGCTCCGCTTGTTGCACCTGGACTGAGGCTTCATCACCCATGCGTCTGCTACTCGTCGAGGACGACCCCATGATCGGCAAGGCGGTGCGCCAGGGGCTGCTCAATGCCGGCTTCGCGGTCGACTGGGTGCACGACGGCGCGGCCGCGGAGCTCGCGTTGCGCGACGCGGCCTACGACCTCGCCGTGCTCGACCTGGGGCTGCCCGTGAAGGACGGCATGGCGCTGCTGGAGAGCATGCGGCGCCAGGGCAACCACCTGCCGGTGCTCGTGGTGACCGCGCGCGACGCGGTCGCCGCGCGCATCGCCGGCCTCAATGCCGGTGCCGACGACTACCTGGTCAAGCCCTTCGACATGGATGAACTGGTGGCGCGCGCGCGTGCGCTGATCCGGCGCCGCGCGGGCAGCGGTTCGTCGCAGCTGGTGGCGGGCGACCTGGTGCTCGATCCGCTGCGCCGCACCGTCACGCAGGCCGGCGCGCCGGTGTCGCTGTCGGCGCGCGAGTTCGCGCTGCTCGAAACATTGATGCAGCGCCCGGGGACCGTGCTGTCGAAAGAGAAGCTCGAGGAATCGATGTACGGCTGGGGCGAGGAAGTCGGCAGCAACGCGGTCGAGGTGCACCTGCACTACCTGCGCAAGAAGCTCGGCGCCTCGGCCATCGTCAACGTGCGCGGCGTGGGCTACCGCGTCGCGGACTGACCTTGCGCTCGCTCAGACGCGGACTGCTGCAATGGACGCTGGGCGCGCTCGCGTTCGGCTCGGTCCTGCTGGTGCTCGTGAGCTATGTGTTCGTGCTCGACGAGATGAACGAAGTGCTCGACGCCAACCTGCGCGAGGTCGCGACTTCGGTGGCGCGCTTTCACGCGAGCGGCCAGTTGCTGGCGGTGACGCCCGCGCGGCCGCCCGGCGAGCCCGGGCCCGACCAGGGCGACCTGGTCACGCGCGTCTGGCGGCGCGACGGCAGCGCCTTGGACGGCCCCGACAGCGCCTATGCATTTCCCTTTCTGCCGGAGCCCGGCGCGCGCCGGCTGATGCTGGACGGCGTCGAATGGCGCGGCTTCACGGTGGTCGACGAACGCTTCGTGGTGCTGGCCGCGCAGCGCACGGCGGCGCGCCAGCAGATGGCGGTCGAAGCCGCCTCCAAGCTGCTCGTGCCGCTGCTGCTGCTCGCGCTGCTGATCGCGGCGCTGCTGGTGATCGCGCTGCGCCGCGGGCTGGTGCCGCTCGGCGAGGCCACGGCGCAGATCGCGCAACGCAGCGCGCTGACGCTGGAGCCGATCGACGGCGCCGATATGCCCGGCGAACTGCGTCCCCTGGTGGGCGCGTTCAACGGGCTGATGAAACGGGTTGCCGACGCATTCACCACGCAGCAGCAGTTCATTGCCGACGCGGCGCACGAGTTGCGCTCCCCCGTGACCGCGGTGCGGCTGCAGATCGATCTGTTCGAGCAGGCGCGCGATGCATCGCAGCGTGCGGCCGCGCTGAGCGATGCGCGCGAGGGCATGGACCGGCTGCAGCGGCTGGTCGAACAGCTTCTGCAGCTTTCGCGCGCCGCGCCCGACGCCATCGAGGAACGGGGCCTGCAGCGCGAGCCGGTCGACCTCGACCGGCTGGTGCTCGATACCGTGTCGGCGTTCGCCCGCACCGCTTCGCTGCGGCGGATCGACCTGGGCGCCGAGGCGCGCTCGAAGGCGAGCGTCGACGCGGACCCGCACGAGTTGCAGGTGGTGCTCAACAACCTGGTGCGCAATGCGTTGCACTACGTGCCGGCCGGCGGCCGGGTCGATGTCGGCGCGTCGTTGGCCGACGACGGCCTGCCGATGCTGTGGGTCGGCGACGACGGCCCCGGTATCGCGATGGCCGAGCGGGAGCGCGTGTTCGACCGCTTCTACCGAGGCGCCGGCGAACATGTGCGCGAGGGCGATCCGTCGGGCAGCGGGCTCGGACTGGCCATCGTCAAGGCCCTGGCCAGGCGCAATGGCGCGAGCGTCTCGCTGCACGACGGCCCGGGCGGCACCGGGCTGACGGTGCGCGTGCTATTCGATGGAGGTTGAGGACGAGGGTTAAGTGCTTCTTAAGTCATGGGCCCCGACACTGCGGAAACATGCATGCCTTGCACAACCTCTTCCTGCGCGGCGCCGCCGCGATGGCGCTGATTCTTGCCGCGGCGCTCGCGGCTCCCGCGGCGCATGCGTCCGATGCCGATGCGTTGTCGGCCAGGCTGCTCATATTGCGAGAGCAGCTGGACCGTTCGCCGCTGAAGCGCCCGGTGCTGCTGCACGCGAGCGACACGGCGCACGGGCTTCAGGGCGAGGTGTATGCCATCGTCGACCATCCGATGGCGACCATTTCCGCTTCGCTCGGCAAGCCCGAGGCGTGGTGCGGCGCCATGCTGCTGCATATCAACAACCGCGCATGCAGCGTTGCATCGAAGGGGTCCGGCGCACCCGTGATCTTGCTGAGCGTGGTGCGAAAGTACGACCGGCCGGTCGACAGCGCCTTTCAACTGGCCTTCGACTTCCGCGTGTCCGAGGCTTCGCCGCGGCACATGCTGCTGACGCTCGATGCGGCGCGGGGGCCCCTGGGCACCAGCAACTACCGCATCGTGTTCGAGGCGGTGCCGGTCGACGCGACGCACAGCTTCCTGCATTTCTCGTACGCCTACGACGAGAGCGTGTTGACGGCGGCGGCCATGCAGGCCTACCTGGCGACATTCGGCCATTCCAAGATCGGGTTCACCGTCGCGGGAAAGACGCCCGACGGCGAGACCGACTACATCCGGGGCACGCACGGCCTGCTCGAACGCAATGCCATGCGCTACTTCCTCGCCGTGGAGGCATTTCTTGCCGCGCCCGATGCGACCGGCCGCCGCAGCGCCTGGTATGCCGCCAACGAGAAATACCCCAGGCAGTTGCATGAGGTGGATCGCGCGACCTACCTCGAACTCAAGGCGGCCGACGAACGCCGCCAATGAAAACTTGTCGTCCGGGAAGTAAAAAACACAGTTATTGGCTTGTTTCGAGAGGATTCTTCTCCAAACAAGGGTCTGTGCTAGTGCATTGAAGAAGCACTTCCGCAGGGGGGCGCAGAACAATTCCGGGCATGAACGCCCCACATAACGCGACCGCACTCAGACGGCCCGGCTACCAGCTTTCCGACAACCTCTGGGCCCCCTCGGGCTCGGTCTTCATCACCGGCACCCAGGCGCTGATCCGCGTGCTGGTGATGCAGGGCTGGCGCGACGCCGCGCGCGGCCTGCATACCCAGGGCTTCGTCAGCGGCTACCGCGGCTCGCCGCTGGGCATGGTCGACCAGGCCATCTGGAAGGCGGGCGAGCGCTTCAAGGAGACCGGCATCCGCTTCGTGCCGGCGGTGAACGAAGAGCTCGCGGCCACGCAGGTGCTGGGCACCCAGCGCGTCGAATCAGACCCCGAGCGCACCGTCGACGGCGTGTTCGCCATGTGGTACGGCAAGGGCCCGGGCGTGGACCGCGCGGGCGACGCGCTCAAGCACGGCAACGCCTATGGCTCGTCGCCGCACGGCGGCGTGCTGGTGGTGGCGGGCGACGACCACGGCTGCGTGTCGTCGTCGATGCCGCACCAGAGCGACCATGCCTTCATGGCCTGGCGCATGCCGGTCATGCAGCCCTCTTGCGTGGCCGAGTACCTGGAGTTCGGGCTCTATGGCTACGAACTGTCGCGCTATTCGGGCGCGTGGGTCGGCATGGCGGCGCTATCGGAAGTGGTCGAGAGCGCCGGCACCGTGGACCTGGACGTGGTCAATGCGCGCGTGCAGGCCTGGGAAGACGCCGACACCGTGCGCGCCGCCACCGGCCACCAGGCGCCGGCCGACGGCCTGCACTACCGCTGGCCCGACCTGCCGTCGCTGCGCATCGAGTCGCGGCTCGAAGACAAGCTCGCGGCCGTGGCCGCCTTCACCAGGCGCAACAGCATCGACCGCGACGTGATCGTGAGCGAGCACGCCAAGGTGGGCATCGTCACCTGCGGCAAGGCGCACCACGACCTGATGGAAGTGCTGCGCCGGCTCGAACTCTCGCCCGAGCAACTGGCCCGCGCCGGCGTTCGGCTCTACAAGATCGGCCTGAGCTTTCCAGTCGAGCAGACACGCATCAAGGCCTTTGCCAAGGGGCTCGAAGAGATCCTCATCGTGGAGGAGAAGGGCGCCGTGGTCGAGACGCAGCTGCGCGACATCTTCTACAACGCGCCCGCCGATGCGCGGCCCGTGCTCGTGGGCAAGCACGACCGCGAGGGGCAGCCGCTGGTGTCGGCCCTTGGCGAGCTGCGGCCTTCGCGGCTCATCGAGCTGGTCGCGCACTGGCTGGCCGTGCACTTCCCCGACAACCGCGACCTGGGCGACCACCTGCAGCATGTGCGCGACTTCACGCCGCCCGAGCTGC
>JACXTT010003929.1_pt1 | contig 22416 bp, 20 predicted proteins | sample 9270951 | NCBI WGS metagenome assembly JACXTT01 (sample SAMN15532306, study PRJNA645909) | rock metagenome | isolation source: weathered quartz diorite | place: Puerto Rico | collected 2017-06-21
GTCGGTCACCTGCAGCTGGAGCCATGTCGCCAGGAAACGTCCGCCGGCCTGCGGCGGGGGCCGGCGCGCCTCGGCGCCTTAAAAACCCTCCATCACTTCCCGCTCCCAAGCCGGCTCCGGCGCCAACAGGCTGCGGCAATACAGATCGTGGCCCAGCTGGCGGGCCGCTTCAGTGCGGTCGGTGTCAGGGGGAAGCATGGGACACCGTCTCGATCGTCGGCTGGGCGCCGCTTAAAAATTGGCGATCAGATTGGCGCGCACCGAGCGCGATTCGATCGGATGGAAGTGAACATCGAATTTGCCCTCAGCCGCTTCACCCGGCAAGCGTGATTCATACGCATAATCGATGGCAGAATCGCGCCGGTTGGTCAGATTGTAGATTTCAAATGCCAGCCGCAGTTTCGGTGAAAATTTATAACCGACTCTCGCATTGACGGTACCGGTGGCATGCGAACGCACGCTGTTGTCTTCGATCAGAGGGCGCGGGCCAAAATAGCGCAGCTGCACGGCGCCGAACCAGCGGCCGATGTTGTCGACCGTGAGGGCCAGCGAGGCCACCCCTTCCACCGAGCCGGGGATGTACTGGCCGGCCGGATCGACGTCGCGGTAGCGCGTGCGCGCGTAGGCGATGTCGCCGTCCACCGTCAGCCAGTTGGAGAACTTGTAGTAGTTGGAAAATTCGATGCCGCTGCGGCGGCTGGGGCGGCCCGTGTCGGCGGTGGACCCGGCGTCGCCGGCAAACAGCAATTCGGAATCGTAGTCCAGCCGGTAGACGGCCAGGCTCGATTGCAGGCCTTTGATCAATTCACTACGCACTCCCAGTTCCAGGCCGCGCGCGGCGACGATGGGCGCTTCGCGAACGGCCGGCGTGTCCGGATTTTTCGGGTCGACGCGGATGGTGGTGCCGCGCGCGTCATTGCTGTGAAAGCCGCGGCCGATGCTGAAGTAGTACTCGGTCTTGTCCCACGGGCCGAACACCAGGGACAGCTTCGGGCTGGCCTGGCTGGCGCTGGCGGTGCCGGAGTTGAGGTCCAGGTTGCTGGCGACGTCGTTGTGATAATAATCCTCGCGCAGACCGGCCACGCTCCTGAACCACGGCGTCCATTTGATGGCGTTCTGCACGTAGACGCCGGCGCTGCGCTCTTTTACGTGGTCTTCGCGGGTGGTGGCCAGGCGCACCCGCGCTTCGGTATCGTATAAACCATTGTGAATGTCGTCGCTTTGCAGCTGCAGGCCGACGGTGGTTTCGGATGGCCGGTTGAACAAGGTCTGGCGCCAGGAGTGGCTGGCGTTCAGACCCAGGGTGATGCGGCGGTCCGGCTGGCTGAACTGGTCGCCAGTGTCGGGATGGTCGAGAAAGTAGGTAAAATTCGAGTACAGGTCCAGCTGGTTGTTGATGATGTAGGCATTGACCTTGGTGGCGCTATCCTCCCCCGTGCGCACCCAGGCGCCCGATACACTGAAGCGGTGGGCCTTGCCGCCGTCGGTGGGGTCGATGGTGTCGAAGCGGTTTTGCAGCAGGCCGGTATCGACGGCGCGCTGGGGAATCTGGTCGGTGGAATTCCAGTGCGCCTTGTAGCCCATCGCGGTGACATTGAAGCCATTGGTCTCGCTGCCTTCGCTGTAGCGCAGCACGCCGTTGATCTTGCGGTAGCCGTCTTCGTGCACGAAGGGGCCGTCGTTGCGGAACAGCTCCAGCGCATACAGCAGGTTGCCGTTGCCGAGTTTCGGCGAAGCGGCCAACAGGGTGCGCCCATAACCGTGCTGGCCGACACCGACGCTGGCGATGCCCTGCGTCAGGGTGTTGACATAGTTGACGGTGACGGCGCCGGCCGATGCAAAATCGCCCTGCTCGGCGCTGTATGGGCCTTTGGCGTATTCGAGGTAGGAGGCCAGTTCGGGGATCAGAAAATTCACATCGGTCCAGCCCTGGCCGTGCGCGTGGGTTCTCTGGTTGACCAGCATGCCGTCGATGGTGGTGCGCAGGTCGGTGCCGTGGTCGAGATTCAGGCCGCGCAAATAAAACTGGTTGGCCTTGCCTTCTCCGCTGTGCTGGCTGACGATCAGGCCGGGCGTCACTTCCAGCAGTTCGCCGGGACGGTAGACAGTTCTCGCTTCCAGTTGCTTTTGCGTGACCACGCCGCTGCTGGCGCTTGTGGCCACGCCAAGCTGGGTGGGGCGCGAGCCTTCGATGACCACGGTGGCCGCGGGCAGCACTTCGTCGTCGGCCAGCGCGCCATGCGCGGCGAATGCGGTGAACAAGGAGGCGATCAAAAGGGCCAGGGGACGGCGGGTTGGGAGTGCTGAACGGTGCATGGAAGTCTCGGCTGAATTGTTTGTATGATGAATTTTGAAATGATCATACACACCTACGCTGCTCGCACGATATCGGATTCGAAAATATCAAAAAAATATTTTTCGCGGCCCTCCCCGGCCGCCGCACCCGACTTTTAAAATACCGCGTGCTATACTCGCCGCCATGAAAAACGCACAAACGATTCCGCTTATTCCGTATTGGTGGCGCGCCTGACCCTGGCGGCCCGTTTGACAACGCACGATTAATCACGTGATGCCGCCGGACCTGGCGGCATCGTCGTTTTGGCTTCAATCTCAACGACCTGCACGCGGCGCCGGCGACATCGCTCTACTTGGAGTTTCGATGTCCCTACCATCCATCACCCCGGCCGCACCGGTCATCCTCACCGGCGACCGCACCACCGGTCCCCTGCACCTGGGCCACTATCTGGGTTCCCTGCGCACCCGCGTCGAGCTGCAGCACACCCACCGCCAGTTCCTCCTGCTGGCCGACGCCCAGGCCATGACCGACAACGTCGGCAAGCACCAGAAGGTGACGGACAACGTCATCGAAGTGGCGCTCGACTACCTGGCCGCCGGCATCGACCCGGACAAGTCGACCATTTTCATCCAGTCGCAGGTGATCGAACTGGCCGAGCTGACCCAGTACCTGATGAACCTCGTCACCGTGGCGCGACTGGAGCGCAATCCCACCATCAAGCAGGAGATCGTGCTGCGCGGCTTCGAGCGCGATATTCCCGCGGGCTTCCTGGTCTATCCCGTCAGCCAGGCCGCCGACATCACGGCGTTCAAGGCGACCCTGGTGCCGGTGGGCGACGACCAGTTGCCGATGATCGAGCAGACCAATGAGCTGGTCCGCAAATTCAACGCCACGGTGGAGCGCGAAGTGCTGGTCGAAGCCAAGGCAGTGTTGTCCGCCGTGACCCGCCTGCCCGGCACCGACGGCAAGGCCAAGATGAGCAAATCGCTGGGCAATTCGATCGCCCTGGGCGCCTCCGCCGACGAGATCACCAAAGCTATCAAGATGATGTACACGGACCCGAATCACCTGCGCGTGGACGATCCGGGCCAGGTCGAGGGCAACGTGGTGTTTTCTTTCCTCGACGCTTTCGAGCCGGACACCGCCAAGGTCGACGATCTGAAAGCGCACTACCGCCGCGGCGGACTTGGCGACAGCGTGCTGAAGAAAATGCTGAATGAACGCCTGCAGGAAGTGATCGCCCCGATCCGCGCCGAACGCCAGCGCCTCGCCGCCGACCGCGGCGAGATGTTGAATGTCCTGCGCCGCGGCACCGAGAAGGCGAGAGAAACGGCGGCGCAGACGCTGTCGGAAGTGAAGGCGGCGCTGGGCTTGAACTACTTCGACTGAATCATGCGAATAACTTTCGCGGCGAATTAAAATGGGGACAGGCACCGCGCATACGCGCGTGCCAGTCCCCGTACGCTGCGCTCTATTTATGTTCGAGTGAATCGAGCACGAAGTGCGACATGCTGTCGGCCAGCACATGCTCCCCAAAAAACACTTGGCCGGCGTTTTCTTTTCGCAGCAGATCGGCCTCCGTCTCGCTATGCGAGCGCAGCACCGTCTTGATCCCCGGATTGAGCGCGCGTGCCGTGTCGAGCATGGCGCGCACCCGCGAGGTGTCGGGCGTCGCCACCACCAGCATGGCGGCGCGCGCGATGTGAGCCTGGATCAGCACCGCCGGTTCGCCGGCATCGCCCGCCACCGCGGGCACGCCCTGGCGGCGCAGCTCCTCGACCATTTCGCGATTCTGTTCGGCGACCACGAAGTGAATCCCGCGCGCCGTCAGTTCCCTGGCGATGCGCTTGCCCACCCGGCCATAACCAACCAGCACCACTTGCCCTTCCAGCTTGGCGTGATCGGTGGTCATCGGCAGGCCGGCCAGCGGATCCTCGCTTCTCTCCATTCTGCGCGCCAGTTCGGACTTCGAGCGTATCCATTTCTGTAGCGGCTCGACGGCAGCGAACAGCAGCGGGTTGACGGCAATCGAGATGATGGCGCCGGCAAGGATCAGGCTTTGTCCTTCGTTCGGCAGCAGTTTCAACTGCATGCCGACGCCGGCCAAAATAAACGAAAATTCACCGATCTGCGCCAGGCTGGCCGACACCGTCAGCGCCGTGTTGAGCGGATAGCGCAGCGCCAGCACCAGCAGGCCCGCCGCCAGCGATTTACCGAAAATGATCACGGCGATCACCGCCAGCACTTGCAAGGGCATCTGCACGATCACCATCGGATCGAACAGCATGCCGACCGAGACGAAGAACAGCACTGAAAACGCGTCGCGCAGGGGCAGCGATTCTTCGGCGGCGCGGTGGCTCAACTCGGATTCGCGTAGCACCATGCCCGCAAAAAAAGCGCCCAGTGCAAAGGAGACGCCGAAAATCTCCGAAGAGCCATAGGCGATACCGACGGCGGCGGCGATCACGCACAGGGTGAACATCTCGCGCGATCCCGTCTTCGCCACGCGCCACAACAGCCACGGGAACAGTTTGCGGCCGACGATCAGCATGAAGGCAACGAATGCACCCACTTGCGCCAAGGTGATGGCGATGGTCTGCCACAGCGGCTTGGTGGAGTCTCCGCCCTCGCCGCCCAGGATGCCGGACAATGCCGGCAGCAGTACGAGCATCAGCACCGTCACCAGGTCTTCCACCACCAGCCAGCCGACCGCGATGCGGCCATTCAGTGAATCCAATATTCCCTTGTCTTCCAGCGCACGCAGCAACACCACGGTGCTGGCCACCGACAAGGCCAGGCCGAACACCAGACCGGCGCCGAAACTCCAGCCCCACCAATGGGCCAGCGCCGCGCCCATCGCGGTGGCGACGACGATTTGCAGTATCGCTCCCGGCAGCGCCACCTTCCTCACCTCCATCAAGTCCTTGATCGAGAAGTGCAGGCCGACCCCGAACATCAGCAGCATCACGCCGATTTCCGACAGCTGGCCGGCCAGGCCGACATCGGCCACGAAGCCCGGCGTGGCGGGGCCGATCAGCACGCCCGCGGCCAGGTAGCCGACCAGCGCCGGCAGGCGCAATTTGAGGGCGAGCATGCCGAAAATGAGGCCGAAGCCGAGGGCGGCGGCGATGGTGGTGATGAGGCTGAGGTTGTGGTGCATCGATTCCCTTCAAAAATGCTTGATTACTCAACTATTTACAAAACTGCAGTGTTGCTGGTAGGATCTCCGCGCGGTATGCGCCGTGCTGCGCCGCGCTGGGCTTATCTATAAATACATCTTAACTGAATGCGTCAATATGGCCGAACAGGAAGTCGCGAAGCACACCAAAAATCTGCTGGGCACCGCCGTCAGCGACCACGGCATCGCCCACAAGCTGCGCGAAATCCTGCTGGAGATGGTCATCATCGTGTTCGCCGTCAGCATCAGCATCTGGTTTCATTCCCTCGGCGAGCACCGCCACGAGCAGGTGCAGGTGCGCACTTTTCTGCTGGGCTTGAAAAGCGATATCCAGTCCGATATGAAGCAACTCGACGACATGGTGGCCTTCCATCATGAAGCGGACCGCCGCTATGCCTATCTTGCTTCGCTCGATCCTGCCGCGCCCGCCTCGCCGGAGTTCGCCGCTGCCAGCAATATGATTTCAACAAATAATTTCCTGATCCCTCGAATGGGACGTTACGAAGGATTCAAATCGGCCGGCAAGCTGACCAATATCGAGGACGACGCCCTGCTCGAACGGATCATCGAACTGTACGAATACAGCATTCCTCAAAACAAGCTGTCGTCGGGCGGCTGGCTGGGCATGCACGGACGCCTGACCGACTACCTGCAGCAAGCCACTGCCGAAGACGACAGCCAGGCGGCCACCTACCGCGCCCTCAGCGCACACAAGGGCAAAGTGTTGTTGCAACGCATGCAGACCTACCCGCAGCTGTACGAGCGGGCCGCACAGTTGAAAACGGAAGCAGCGGCCATTGTGGCGGCCATCGACAAGGCATATCCGGGGCAGCAGCCCGCTGCGCACTGACGGCGGCCGCGGACGGCGCGCTTGACAAGGTGCGCCGGCTTGCCGTACATTCTTCCCATGTCCCCGACTCTGCATCTATCCACTTCCCTACCGCTCGCTGGCGCGCTATGCCTGGCGACGCTACTAGCTGCCCGCGCGTAATCCACGTGTAGTGCGCTGCCAGGCAACCCGCCAGGCAACAAGGTTCAAGGCTTCAACGTTGTAAGCCAACCCAGGAAAGTGTGACCCGATGTGCAAGAACTCCATCCCTGAAGTATCCGTAGTGCGCTCCCGGCCGACCACGGCCCGCGGCTTCGCTGCGCCCCTAGCGCTACACCTAGCGACCGGTTGCCTGGCCTAGCGTTCCCGTGGCCGCCAGCCAGCCATTCGCCACCGTAGCCGACGCCCGGCGTCCACCTTCACCGAATTCCAGGAGCAGCACCATGATGATCCAGAACCCCGCCGCCAAATACCGTCCCTTCCCCGCCATCGCCTTGACCGACCGTACCTGGCCGAACAACATCATCAGCAAGCCGCCGATCTGGATGAGCACCGATCTGCGCGACGGTAACCAGGCGCTGATCGAGCCGATGAGCCCTGAAAAGAAACTGCGCTTCTTTGAGATGCTGGTGCAGATCGGCCTGAAGGAAATCGAAGTTGGCTTTCCTTCGGCTTCGCAGACCGACTTCGATTTCGTCCGCAAGCTGGTCGAGGAAGACCGCATTCCCGACGACGTCACCATCATCGTGTTGACCCAGTCGCGCGACGAGCTGATTCGCCGCACCGTGGAATCGGCAGTGGGCGCAAAACGCGCCATCGTCCACCTGTATAACTCGGTGGCTCCCGTATTTCGCAAGGTCGTATTCAACATGTCGCGCGAGGAGATCACCCAGATCGCCGTCACCGGCACCCAATTGGTCAAGAACCTGGTGGCGCTGCATCCCGAGACCGAATGGGGTTTCGAATACTCGCCGGAGTCTTTCTCCACTACCGAACTGGATTTTTCGCGCGATATCTGCAACGCGGTGAGCGCCGTGTGGCAGCCGACGCCGGCCAATAAAATGATTTTCAATTTGCCGTCGACGGTCGAATGCAGCACGCCGAACGTGTATGCCGACCAGATCGAGTGGATGGGGCGCAACCTGAACAACCGCGAATCCATCCTCATCAGCGTGCACCCCCATAACGACCGCGGCACCGCCATCGCTTCCGCCGAACTGGCGGTAATGGCCGGCGCCGACCGGGTCGAGGGCTGCTTGTTCGGCAATGGCGAACGAACCGGCAATGTCGACCTGGTTACTTTGGCGATGAATCTGTACACGCAAGGCGTGCATCCGGGCCTGGATTTCTCCGATATCGACGCGGTGCGCCAAGTTGTGGAAGAATGCAACCAGTTGCCGGTACACCCGCGCCATCCCTACGTGGGCGACCTGGTATTCACCGCCTTTTCCGGTTCGCACCAGGATGCGATCAAAAAGGGCTTTGCCCAGCAAAAGCCGGACGCCATCTGGGAAGTGCCGTATTTGCCGATCGATCCGGCCGACCTGGGGCGCAGCTACGACGCCGTCATCCGCGTCAACAGCCAATCGGGCAAAGGCGGCATGGCTTATTTGCTGGAACAGGAATTCGGCTTGCAATTGCCGCGCCGCCTGCAGATCGAATTTTCGCGCGCCGTGCAAAAAGTGGCCGACGCCAGCGGCCGCGAAGTGGCTGCGGCCGATATCCACGAGATCTTTACACGCGAGTATTTCGATCAGACGACGCCATTTGCGTATGGCTCGCATAAACTCGTCGAAGACACCAATAATGCGGAGCCGGTGCAGATCGAGGTGGCTTTGTCAGACAACGGCGCCGCCATTTCCCGCAAGGGTGGCGGCAATGGGCCGATCGATGCCTTCGTCGACGCGCTGGGCCTCGACATCAAGCTAATGGATTATCACGAGCACTCGATCGGTTCCGGCGCGAATGCGCGGGCCGCTTGTTATGTGGAGCTGCGCCTGGCCAACGGCCCGACCCTGTTCGGCGCGGGCATCGACAGCAATATCGTGACGGCGTCGTTCAAGGCGGTGTTGAGCGCCGTGAACCGGCAGCTGGCCTTGACCGACAACCGCGCCGCGGCTTGATTAGCACGGGGAGCATCAGGTCCGGGGGACCTGAAGCTCCCCTTGCTGCAGACTTCGTCTATACTCGAACTCCCCTCCCAGGCGAGTTCGTATGCAACCGATTATCTCAGTACAAAAACTCAGTAAAATCTACGAATCAGGCCACCAGGCCCTGAAATCGATCGATCTCGAGATCCGCAAGGGCGAAATTTTTGCCCTGCTTGGCCCGAATGGCGCCGGCAAAACCACCCTGATCAACACCATCTGCGGCATCATCAATCCGAGCAGCGGCACTGTGCTGGCCGATGGCCACGACATCATCAAGGACTACCGCGCCGCCCGCACCAAGATCGGCCTGGTGCCGCAGGAATTGGCCACCGACGCCTTCGAATCGGTGCGCGCCACGGTGGCATTGAGCCGCGGGATTTTCGGCAAGCCGCCCAATCCCGCGCACATCGAAAAGCTGCTGCGCCAGCTGTCGCTGTGGGACAAGCGCGATGCGCGCATCATGACTTTATCGGGCGGCATGAAGCGCCGGGTGATGATCGCCAAAGCCTTGTCGCACGAACCGCAGATCCTGTTTCTCGACGAGCCCACCGCCGGCGTCGACGTGGTATTGCGGCGCGATATGTGGGAGATGGTGCGGGGACTGCGCGAGCAAGGCGTGACGATTATTTTGACGACTCACTATATCGAGGAGGCCGAGGAAATGGCCGACCGCATCGGCGTGATCCGCAAGGGCGAGATCATCCTGGTGGAAGATAGAAAAGTGTTGATGCAAAAGCTGGGCAAGAAGCAGCTGACCTTGCATTTGCAACGCCCGCTCGCCGCAATACCGGCCGCCTTGGCGAACGAGGCGCTGGCCTTGTCGAAAGACGGCACGGAACTGGTCTACACCTTCGACGCCGCCGGCGAGCAAACCGGCATCACCGATCTGTTCCGCCGCCTGGGCGAGCACCAGATCGATTTCAAGGATCTGCAATCGAAGCAAAGCTCGCTGGAAGAAATCTTCGTCAACCTGGTGGAAGCCCACGCATGAATATCTACGCCATCCGCGCCCTCTACCAATTCGAAATGGCCCGCACCTGGCGCACGCTGATGCAAAGTATCGCCTCTCCCGTCATTTCAACGTCCCTGTATTTTGTCGTGTTCGGCGCCGCCATCGGTTCGCGTATGGTGGAAGTGGACGGCGTGCGTTACGGCGCCTTTATCGTGCCCGGCCTGATCATGATGTCCCTGATGACGCAAAGCGTGGCGAATGCCTCCTTCGGCATCTATATGCCCAAGTTTTCCGGCACCATCTACGAGATTTTGTCGGCGCCCGTGTCGGCCATCGAGATCGTGCTCGGTTATGTGGGGGCGGCGGCCAGCAAATCGGTCATTCTCGGCATCCTGATTTTGATTACCGCACGCTGCTTCGTCGAATTCCAGATCGCCCATCCGCTGTGGATGCTGCTGTTCATGGTGTTGACGGCGATCGCCTTCAGCATGCTCGGTTTTATCATCGGCATCTGGGCCGACGGTTTCGAGAAAGTGCAGATCGTGCCGATGCTGGTGATCACGCCTTTGTCTTTCTTGGGCGGCAGCTTTTATTCGCTGTCGATGCTGCCGCCGATGTGGCAGAAGGTCGCGCTGTTCAACCCCGTCGTCTACTTGATCAGCGGTTTCCGCTGGAGTTTTTATGGCGTCGCCGACGTCAGCATCGGCATCAGCGTCGCCATGGGACTGGCGTTTCTGGCCGTGTGCATGCTGGCCATCTGGTGGATCTTTAAAACCGGCTACAAACTGCGCGCTTAATAATCCTCACGCCGCCGGCGCATCATCCGCCAGCGGTGCTTCCGGCACCTCGAAATTTTCCAGCATCCAGTCGGCCATCGACATCAGGTCTTCCGTCACCACGGTGGGCGTCGCGCCCAGCACGTCGAAGGGACCCAGCGCCCGGTTCACCCAGCAAGTGGCGAAACCGAACAGGCTGGCGGCGCTTGCGTCCCAGCCATTGCCCGAGACGAACAGGATCTGATCGCGCGGCAGATTCATGCGGCGCTCGCACAGTTCGTACACCTTGGCATGCGGCTTGAACACCTGCACATCTTCGGCACTGATCAATTCGTCGAAGGCCCAGCCCATGCCGGAATTGTTGACCACCTGGGCGATCGATTTGTGCGAGCCATTGGAGATGATGCCGAGCGGGATGCCGGCATCCTTCAATAGATGCAACGCGCCTTCCGCATCGGCGTGGGGCGCCAGGCGCAGGTAATGGTCGTTCAGCACGATGGCCATGTCCGCTTCCAGCGGCAGGCCCAGCGCGGCGCAAGCGAAGCCGAGGGCGTCGCCCGTCAGCACTTCGAAATTCACGTATTTGTCCATCAGGCTGCGCAGCCAGGTGTATTCCAGCTGTTTCTGGCGCCACAGGGTCGACAGCGCCATGCCCTTGCCGGGAAAGGCTTGCTCGCAGACGGCGGCCACCGAATGGACGTCGTAGAGGGTGCCGTAAAGATCGAAGACAATGCCGCGGTAAGGTTTCATGAGGTCACATGCAGTTGCTAATGTGGCGACTTTACCATCTCCGGGCTTGCCTTAGCGCACGTTCCGCATTTTCAGGCAATGTTGAGTGCGCTTCAGGCGAAAACAGGGGCGAAAAAAAAGCCCGCCGAAGCGAGCTCTATTCCAATGTATTACCAATGCTTCAATCGTGTCTCAGGCGCCCATGCTATCTGCGTGGTGCGGTGATGTGTAAATCGACCAACGTATCCGGAATTACAAAACCTGGCATGCTGCGACTGTCTACGTGTCCCGCGTTACACCCGCGGTCTCCGAGGCGCAGCGCCCTGGCTGGATAAAGAAAGAGTAACTCCCTTCACCATAAGACGAAGTATAGCAGGGTTTTGTGCAGCGCAGCAAATTATTTTGCATTCAAGGGCCGGCCGGCACCGGATCGGCAGGACCGCCGTTTTTGCCGACCTGCTCGTACTCGGCAATCACCTGCGCCCCCAGCAGCAGCAAGGTGGCGCCGATCTCCAGGCTGAACATGACGACGATGGCCGTCGTCATCGAGCCGTACACCACGTTCACCTGCGACAGGGTGGTGAAATACCAGACCAGCACGTGGCGGGCGATTTCCCACAGCAGTGCCGCCGTCACGCCGCCGATCAGCGCGTGCGACAGCGATAGCCTGCCGACGGGCATTACCAGGTAGATCGAGGTCATCACCAGGATTTCGCCGCCCAGGCCCATCAGGTACAGCAAGGCGCCCGACACCCCTTTCAAGGACCAGTCGGCACCGAACAGGCGCACGCTTTCCGTGCCGATCACCTGCAGGGAGCCGGCCACCAGGGTCACCAGCATCACCCCCGCGCCGAGGGCGACGATATAACAGTAAGGCAGGATGGCCGAGACCAGGTAATGGCGGCGCTTGACGTCGACCCGGTGCACGAAGATCACGCTCATGGCTTTTTCCAGCACGGTGAACGCCAGCGAGCTGAAAAACACCATGGTGCCGCCCAGCACCCAGGTAATCAGATCGCGGTGATCCAGAAAATGGGCGATCTCGGCCGTGATCGACTTGCTCTGGCTGGGCACCAGGTATTCGAGATAGCGCGTCAGGGTTGCCAGCAGCTCGTCCTGGGCGAAAAAATGCGACAGCACCACCACCACCAGCATCAGGAAAGGCACGATCGACAGCAGTGCGTAATAGGCGACGGCGCCGGCCAGCAGCAGTCCCTGGTTGTCGCGAAAGGCTTTTAAGACTTGCCAGGTGAAATTCAGGGGGTGCGCCAGGATGTAGCTGTTGGCGCGGCGGTTGAGCAGCTTGATCGGAGAAATATGGGGTAGATGCAGGGACATTTAGAGCTGTTTGGCGAGGCGGATCCCGCTGATTTGCCAGCGCGCCCCCGCCGGGAAGAAGTTGCGGTAAGTGGGGCGCGAGTGGCCTGCGGGGGTGGCGGCGGACGAACCGCGCAGCACATATTGGTTGAGCATGAATTTGCCGTTGTACTCACCCAGCGCGCCGGGCGCGGTGGCGTAGCCGGGATACGGCGCGTAGCTGCTGCTGGTCCATTGCCAGCAGTGGCCGAACAACTGGGTCAATGCATCGGCGCGATCGGTGGCCGCATGCTCCCACTCCGCCTCGGTCGGCAGGCGCATGCCGCGCCAGTTGGCGTAGGCATCCGCTTCATACAGCGAGATGCTGGTGAGCGGCCTGGCCGGGTCGAGCGGCCGCAGGCCGTGCAAGGTGTATTCCTGCCACTGGCCCGCAGCGTCGCGCTGCCAGTACAGGGGATGCTGCCAGCCCCGCGTATTGACGACATCCCAGCCTTCGGCCAGCCACAGGGCGGGATCGCGATAGCCGCCGGCATCGATAAAGGCGGCATACTCGCCGTTGGTGACCAGGCGGTTTGCCAGCGCGAAGGGCTCGAGAAAGACGCGGTGGCGCGGCAGTTCGTTGTCGAAGCCAAAGCCGTCGCCCTGTTTGCCGATGCTGGCGACGCCGCCGGCGAAGTCGACGAATGCCATCGGCGCGGCCGTGAACAGCGCCGGCGCGGATGCGTGGTAGGCCGGGTTCATGGCGTTGTGCGACAGCAGGTGCTGCACGTCCGTCAGGATCAATTCCTGGTGCTGCTGTTCGTGCTGCAGGCCCAGTTCGATCAGCGAGGCCAGTTCCTCGCAGTCGCCTTTCAGATCGAGCAAGCGGCCGATGCGTGCATCGACGTTCTCGCGCCAGGCGCGCACCTCGGCCATCGACGGCCGCGTCAGCAGTCCCCGTTGCGCGCGCGGATGGCGTGCGCCGATGCCGTTGTAGTAGGAGTTGAACAGGAAGCGAAACGCCGGGTGAAATGGCGCAAAGCCCGGCTCCATCGCTTCGAGGATAAACGTTTCGAAGAACCAGGTGGTGTGCGCCAGGTGCCACTTGACGGGGCTGGCGTCGGCCATCGACTGGGCGCCGCAGTCTTCATCGGACAAAGGCGCGGCCAGCGCCAGCGAGCGCTGGCGGACGAGGTGAAACCGCTGGCGGCAATTGAAATCGTCGTGGGCCGTCATGCTAGGCTCCGATCGCCCGGGCGTAAATGACGGCGAACCAGGATTGCGGATCGGTCCATACCTGCAGGGTTTGAAAACCCGACTGCTCCAGCAGGCCGACGGCCGCGCTCTGGCGATACTTGTAGCTGTTCTCGGTATGGATGCACTCGCCCGCATCGAAAGCGCGCTGGCCGCCCTGCCAGTGCACGGTGAGATCGTGGCGCGCTTCCAGGTGCATTTCGATGCGCGATTCGGCGGCGTTGAAGCGGCCCCGGTGGCGCCACTGGCGCACATCGAAATCGGCGCCCGCCAGGTGATTCAGGTGGCGCAGCAGATTCAGGTTGAACGCGGCGGTGACGCCGATGGCGTCGTCGTAGGCGGCGTCGAGGATTGCGTGATCCTTGACCAGGTCGATGCCGATCAGGACGGCGCCATCGCTGTCGCACTCGGCGCGGGCGCGGCGCAAAAAGGCGGCCGCTTCATCGGGCGTGAAATTGCCGATCGACGAGCCGGGATAAAAGAACAGGCGTTTTTCGGCGCGCACGCTGGCGGGCAGATCGAGGCGGCTGGAAAAATCCAGGCCCAGACCGGCCATCTCGATGCGGGGAAAACGCTGCTGCAGGCGCTCGAGCGACTCGCGCAAGAAGTCCGCCGAGATGTCGATGGCGACATATTGGGCCGGATGCAGCAGGGGAAACAGCCTGGCCGCCTTGGCGCAGTTGCCCGCGCCCAGGTCGATCAGGGTAGTGTCGGGGCCGATGGCGCGCGCCATGTCGGCGCCATGGGCGGTAAAGATGGCGGCCTCGGTGCGCGTCGGGTAGTACTCGGGCAACTCGCAGATCGCCTCGAACAGGCGCGAGCCAAGCGCATCGTATAAAAACTTGGGCGACACGCTGGCGTGGGGCTGCCGCAGGCCGGCAGCGATTTCGGCGAGCACGCTGGGTGCGGCGGCGGCGTGGGCAAATTGCGTCTCGGAGGCGCGGGATGTCGACATGAAATGGCACCATTCGCACCTGTTCGGCGCAATAAACAACTATGTAAATAAGGATTCCTGCGTTTTTGTTATGATAGCTGAATAATCATTTTGTCCGTGCTTGCGCCATCGTACTGTGCCGCATCGAGGCAGACCTGCCGCCGGCTCCAATTAACTTCTCGTCAGAAAGGGCTTATGAGCCACTTTTCCGCCCTCCGCACCGCCAAACAATTTCTGGGCGCCAGCCTGTTCGTGCTCGGCGTGCTCGCCGCCGGCCAGGCCGCCGCGCAAAACACCCCTGGCGTGCTGCGCGTGTCCGCCATCCCGGACGAGAATCCGACCGAATTGCAGCGCAAGTTCAAGCCGCTGGGCGACTACCTGGCCAAGGCCACCGGCCTGAAAGTGGAATTTACGCCCGTCACCGATTACGCCGCCTCGGTCGAAGGCTTGATCAACAAGCGCATCGACATGGTCTGGTTCGGCGGTTTCACCTTCGTGCAGGCGAATGTGCGCAGCAAGGGCGCCATCACGCCGCTGGTGCAGCGCGCCGAAGACGAGAAGTTCCGCTCGGTGTTCGTCACCACCAACAAGGACATCAACAAGCTGGAAGACCTGAAAGGCAAGACTCTGTCCTTCGGTTCCGAATCGTCGACCTCCGGCCACCTGATGCCGCGCTACTACCTGCTGGCCGCGAAAATCAATCCGGACACCGACCTGAAGCGCATCGCTTTTTCCGGCGCGCATGACGCCACCGTTGCAGCGGTCGGCGGCGGCAAGGTCGATGCGGGCGCGCTGAACATCTCCGTGTGGGAAAAACTGGTTGCCGAGAAAAAGGTCGACCCCGCCGTCGTGCGCGTGTTCTACACCACCCCCGGCTACTACGATTACAACTGGAGCGTGCGCAGCGACATGAATCCGGCCCTGCAGAAGAAGATCACCGACGCCTTCCTGGCGCTGGACAAGTCTACGCCTGAAGGCAAGGAAATCCTGGAACTGCAACGCGCCAGCAAGTTCATCCCGACCAAGGCCGGCAACTACGGCGATATCGAAAAGGCGGCCCACAACGCCGGTCTGCTGAAGTAAGGATCGTCGCGGATGCCGATGACCACGCCTCCAACCAGCCATCGGCTCACGCAGCTGACCGTGCGCCACCTGGCCGGCGGCCAGGGCGCCGCGGCCTTGCAGGCGATCGACCTGCACATCGTTCAGGGCGAGCAGCTGGCCATCATCGGCCCGTCCGGCGCCGGCAAGACCACCTTGCTGGCGACCTTGTCGTGCACCCGCAAGCCCGAGTCGGGCGTGCTGGAGATTTTCGGAGACAATCCGTGGGCGCTGGATGAACGCGCGCGGCACCGCCTGCGCGCGCGCCAGTGCCTGGCGCCGCAAACGCCGCCGCTGCCGCCACGCCAGCGCGTCGTCACCGCCGTGCTGGCCGCGCGCCTGCCGCAATGGAGCTTGTGGCAAGCCCTGTCTTCACTGGTCAAACCCGCCGATCCGCAAGCCGCTTACGACGCCTTGCAGCGCTTCGGCCTGGGCGACAAGCTGTATGCACGGGTCGACCGCCTGTCCGGCGGCGAACGCCAGCGCTGCGGCCTGGCGCGGCTGGTGATGTCGTCGGCCGCAGCGTTTCTGGTCGATGAACCGCTGTCGGCGCTCGACCCCACCCTGTCCCAACTCACTTTGTCGACCCTGCAGCAGGAAGCGCGGGCGCGCAATGCGACCCTGGTGTGCAGCCTGCACCAGGTCGACATCGCCCGCGCCCATTTTCCCCGCATCGTCGGCTTGCGCGCCGGGCGCATTGTGTTCGACCTGCCGCGCGAGGCGGTGACGGACGCCATGATCGAAGCGCTGTACCAGAACGAAGCGGTGCAGCAGTACGCGCCGCAGCCGCACGAGACGCCCGAGCGGCTGGCCGTCGGCGCCTGCCTGTAATCGCATGACGAGCTTCGCAGCTTCTTCGCAGCTGGCGCCACCCGACCCCGCCCTGCGCCGCCGCATCCGGGCCGCGGTGCTGTTCGCGGTGCTGCTGTGGCCCATGCTGGAGTATTCCGAATTCAAACCGTGGCTGCTGTTCGACGCCCAGAGCCTGGTGGCGACCCGGCGCTTTCTGGCGCAATTTCTGCACCCGGCGCTGGACGCCGAATTTTTGCACGTCGTCTTGATCAACACCTGGCAAACCGTTGCCATGGCCAGTGCCGGCCTGACGCTGGCGTTGCTGGGGGCGATTCCCGCCACCCTGATCGTTACCGAGCGCCTGTCCATTTCCCGCCTCGGCACCGGGCGCATGCGCACCAGTTCAAAACTGCTGCGCCAGCTCGTGCGCTGGCTGCTGGTGCTGTTGCGCAGCGTGCCCGAACTGGTGTGGGCGCTGCTGTTCGTGCGCGTGATCGGCCTGGGGCCGACCGCCGGCGTGCTGGCCATCGCCCTCACCTACAGCGGCATGCTGGGCAAGGTGTACGCCGAAATCCTCGAGTCGTCCGACGCCCACGCCGCCGACACCCTGCTGGCCAACGGCAGCTCGCGCCTGGCCGCGCTGTTGTTCGGCGCCTTGCCCGAATCGGCTTCGGAGCTGGTGTCCTACACCGTCTACCGCTGGGAATGCGCCATCCGCGGCTCGGCCGTGATGGGCTTCGTGGGCGCCGGCGGGCTCGGTCAGCGGATGGACGAATCGACCCGCAACATGGCCGGCGGCGAAGTGGCGACGATGCTGATCGTGTTCGTGCTGCTGGTGGCGCTGGCCGACGTGGTTTCCAAAATGTTGAGACGGAGGCTGGGATGATGCCGGCGCCTCCGCGGCGGCATTCGTCGACCTGGCTACTGATGGCGGGGCTGGTGATCCTGGTCGTCGCGAGTTTTGCCTCGCTGCCCCTGCAGTTTTCGGAATTTTTCACGGCGGCCGCCTGGTCGACCATGGCCGAATTCCTCGGTGGCTTCGCCCCGCCGGAGACGGCCACGCCGTTTCTCCTCAAAACCTTCAACGCGGCACTGGAAACGCTGTCGATGTCGGCCCTCGGCACCTTGCTGGCGGTGATCGCCGGCCTGGCGATGGCGCTGCCCGCCGCCGGCAAGTTCGGAGCGGCGCCGCGCGCCGCCACCCGCGCCGTGCTCAATGTGCTGCGCTCCATTCCCGAGCTGGTGTGGGCTTCGCTGATGCTGGTGGCGGCCGGTCTCGGACCATTCGGCGGCACCATGGCGCTGGCCTTCCACACCAGTGGCGTGCTGGGACGGCTGTTCGCCGACGCCCTGGAAAACGCCGAGCCGCTGCCCCAGCAAACTTTGCTGACCAACGGCGCCGCCGCCCTGCCCGCCTTTTTCTACGCCACGTTTCAGCAGACCTTGCCGCAAATGCTGTCCTACACCCTGTACCGCTGGGAGAACAATATCCGCGCCGCAGCCGTGCTGGGCGTGGTGGGCGCCGGCGGACTGGGGCAGATGCTCAAATATCACCTGTCGCTGTTCCAGATGCAGGACGCGGCCACCGTCATCATCGCCATGCTGCTGCTGGTGGCGCTGGTCGATGCGGTCAGTTTTATCTTGCGGCGCGCCTTGACCCGATAAATAAACACAGAATCCAATATGCTTGAACTACGCGACCTGCGAAAATCTTACAACGGCCGCGCCGTTTTACACGGACTCTCCCATTCATTCGCCGCCGGCGAGTTCGTCGCCATCATGGGCGAGTCAGGCGTCGGCAAGTCGACTCTCTTGAACCTGATCGCGGGACTGGACGCGCCCGACAGCGGCGCCGTCGTCGTCGATGGCCAGGCCATGGCGGGTTTGGACGACGACGCCGCCACCCGTCTGCGCCGCACCCGCATGGGTTTTATCTTTCAAGCCTTCCACGTGCTGCCCCATCTGACCCTGGCGCAGAACATCGCCCTGCCCCTGCTGCTCAACCACCAGGGCATTTCCCGCGCCACCGAGATGCTCGACGCGGTGGGACTGAAAGGGCGCGGCGGCGACTTTCCGCGCCAATTGTCGGGCGGCGAGATGCAGCGGGTGGCGATCGCCCGTGCGCTGGTGCACCGCCCGGCCCTCGTGCTGGCCGACGAACCGACCGGCAACCTCGATCCGGAGACCGCCGACACCATCCTGGCCCTGCTCAGGCGCGAAATCAAGGCGACCGGCGCCGCCGCCATCATGGTCACACATTCTCACGCCGCGGCCGCCCAAGCCGACAAAATCCTCGTATTGTCACATTCCGGACTGCATTTGTTGCCAAATAATCACGTGTAAGTGAAAATTTGTGATTATATTCAGTGGAAATACTGCCAAAACAGTATGAAACAAGTATTATTGCAACTATCCGCCCGGCATCAATAGTCACACAATGTAACGCCGAGGCGGCAAGACGCGACAGACCTGAAGCGACCCAAGCTCGAGCAAAGTGAGGACACCATGAACGTACGGCAGAAGAAACAGGAATTGATCGAAGCGATGAACCGGGCCCGCGCGCTCGAACCATCGAGTTTTGTGCCGAACCGGCTGCTCGATACCTTGATCGAAAAGATGCAGTTGAAAAACGACGCGGAACTGTGCCGCGTGCTGGAAGTGCAACCGCCGATCGTCAGCAAGATCCGTCACCGCAAACTGGCGGTGGGGGCGACGATTTTATTGAGGATGCATGAGAAATCGGAACTCAGTATCCGCGATCTGAAAGAACTTGCCAGCGCTTCGATGCATTAAAAAAGTATCGGGGTCTGGCGCTTGACGCCTGACCCCATTCTGTGAACACCACGACCATCAAAAATATCGATGTTTTCGTGCTGTAGCACTGAACCTCCAATGGGGACAGGCATCTGCGCGCTGCGCGCTTGTGCCAGTCCCCGATACTGCAAACATCACACCTTTTTCGGCCGCCCCGTCTTCAACTGCGGCAGGTCGCTCAATACGCGCTGCAAGGTCGCCATGTCCATCTGGCTGATCAAGGCCACGCCGATGCGCAGCAGTTCGCTTTTCTTGATCTCGAAGCCGGCTTTCAGGCAGGCTTTCTTTACTTTACCCAACACCTCATATTCGTGCGCCGGCATGGTAAAACTGTCGCGCACCAGGGCCGATTTGGCGGCTTTTTCGCGGGTCGGCTCTTCGGCGCCGGTGTCTTTGAGCGACACTGCTTTCGGCTTGGCTGCCTTGGCCGGCTTGGCGGCGTTCTTCGGTGCGGGCGCCGGCGCGCTCTTTGCGGCTGGCTTGGCAGCCGGCTTCGCCGCTGGCTTGGCCGCGGGTTTTGCGGCCGGTTTCGCCGCTGGCTTGACTGCCGCTTTGGCCGCCGGCTTGGCGGCTGGTTTGACTGCCGTCTTGGCGGCTGGCTTGGCAGCCGCCTTGGCCGCAGGCTTCACTGCCGGCTTGGCCGCCACCGGGGCAGCGGTTTCTGTATTGGTTTTTTTAGGGGCTGCAGGCTTGCGCATCGGGGTCTCCGGAGTCGTTAAAAGTAAATCAATTAAACAGTATGGCTTTTTGGGCTATCTGGTGGCGCGCGCTTCATGGCCTCATGGGCTGACCTTGACGATAAAATCGACGTCGACCTCGTCCCACCACTCGCGCTCTTTCTCGATCCAGTAGGACACGGTGGGATGACTGGCCACCCAGCCGCGCCGGATGTCCAGTTCGATGCGGTTCTTCATGCGCACGCGCAGTTCGGCGAAGTCGGCCTCGATGCGTGCGTGCATCAGTAAAATCGACAGGCGCAGCGCCAGTACCGCCTTGGCGAAATCGAGGTCCTGCAGCGCTTCGCCGATTTTACGCAGATTGCCTTTTTGCGCCACCACCAGGCGCGCCATCGCCTTTTGCTCGCGCGTGGTAAAGCCGGGCAAATCGGCGTTTTCGATGATGTAGGCGGCGTGCTTGTGATAGCCCGTGTGCGACACCAGCATGCCGATTTCATGCAGCTGGGCGCTCCACGACAGCAGCTTGCCGTAGCCGTCGCCGGCCGGTTTCAATTGCAGGTACAGGGCCTGCGCCTCGACGGCGACGCGCTCGCCGCGCGCCGGGTCGGCGTGGAACTGGCTGACCATCAGGCGCACCGATTCGTCGCGGCGGTCGCGGTGCATGGCGCGCGCGTACAAATCCCACATGACGCCCATGCGCAGTCCCGCTTCCACCGGCAGTAGCACTTCCACCGCCATCTCCGTCATCACCGCGATCAGGATCGCCAGGCCGCCGATGACGGTGGCGGCGCGGTCGGCTTTCAGTCCTGGCAGGTCGATGCGGGCGACCTCGCCGATGGCGATGAAGCGCTGCTTGAGCGTCTGCAGGCTCGCCAGGGTAAGGCGGCCGTCGCCGATGCCGTTGCGGGAAATGACGTCGCTGAGGGTGCGGATGGTGCCCGAAGAGCCGTAGGCGTTGCGCCAGAACTGGCGGTGAAACGGCGGCGCGGCGTCCTCGAACTGGCTGCGCGCCGACAAAATGGCCGCTTCGAAGGCGGTCGCCTCGATGCGCCCGCCGGGAAAGAAGGACAGGCTTTGGCGCACCGTGCCGACGCTGAAGGATTCAACCCGTTCGATGTCGAGGCCGCGGCCCAGAATGACTTCGGTGGAGCCGCCGCCGATGTCGATCACCAGGCGCCGTTCGGCCGGCAGCGCCAGCGCGTTGGCCACGCCCATGTAGATCAGGCGCCCTTCTTCCTCGCCCGAGATGATTTCGATGGGATGGCCGATCGCCTGCTCGGCGCGCGGCAAGAAGGCGTCGGCGTTGTTGGCCAGGCGCAGGGCGGCAGTGCCGACCACCCGCACTGCGTCCAGCGAAAAGCCATCGAGCACGGCGCGGAAAGAGGCCAGGCAAGCCAGCGCCGCCTGCATCGCCGCCGGCGTCAGGTTGCCGGCCTTGTCGAGGCCCGCGCCCAGCCGGATAGGTTCGCGCAGACTCTTGACGACGCGGATCGCCTCGCCGTCGTGCTTGCCGATGTGCAGGCGAAAACTGTTTGAACCTAGATCGACTGCAGCGTACATGGCACTTCCTCTTTCGACATCACGGCTCGGCCCGCTCTTGCGATAACCGTATTACTGTAACCGCCTCAGATGACAGGCTGATGACCGACTGTCCGCATTTATGCGATAGCCGGCAGACGGCAAGAATACACTAAACGGTTTGCAGATCGGTTGCCGCCATCACGCAATTGCGGCCGGCCTCCTTGGCCGCCTGCAGGGCGTCGTCGGCCCGTTTGAACAGGCTGGTGGTGCTGTCGTCGGCGCGCAGCACGGTGACGCCGAAACTGGCCGTCAGCGCCACCATGGCGCGCGCGCTTTTCGACGGCGTTGCCGCCACCGCGGCGCGCATCCGCTCCGCCACCAGCACGGCGGCGGCCAGCTCGGTACGGGGCAGCAGGATGGCGAATTCGACGCCGACCAGGCGGCCCAGCTGATCGGAATCGCGCAAGTGATGTTTACAAACGTCGATCACGGCGCGCAGGGCGATATCGCCGGCGGCGTGGCCGTAGCTGTCGTTGACCCTTTTGAAATTATCCAGGTCGAACACGATCAGCGCGGTCGGCACGCCCGGCCGCCGTGCCAGCGCCAGCCACGGCGCCAGCAGCAGAAAGAAGCCGCGGCGGTTCGGCACGTCGGTGACCAGGTCGACCACTTCGAGGCGCTCGCGCACCGTCTCCATCTCGTTGTGCAGCTGCTCGCGCTCGACCAGCAGATAGCCGAAGGCGCCCAGCAGCATCAGCAGATAGAACGCCGCCGACGACCACAGTTGCAGCAGGCCGTTGCTGATCCAGCCCCAGCCGCCGGGCGCGGCCAGCACCATCGCCCCGCGCGCCGCCACCAGCAGGGCCAGCGCGCCCACCGCCAGCGCCAGGAAACGCCGCAGCATGCTGGCGCGGCGCCAGCCGAAGGCAAAAGCGCAGGCCGAGGACAGGTAGGCGGCGCCCAGGATCAGCGCCCCGGCCACCTGGCGCAAGCCGGTCGGATCGATGGCGTAGCAAGCCAGGAATACGCCGACGGCAAGCGTCAGCAGCCATAGCGTGATGCGCCGCCATTGCGGCTTGCCGTTGGTCTCCCACAGCGCCCCCCCTTCCAGCGCCAC
>JACXTT010003930.1_pt1 | contig 22416 bp, 21 predicted proteins | sample 9270951 | NCBI WGS metagenome assembly JACXTT01 (sample SAMN15532306, study PRJNA645909) | rock metagenome | isolation source: weathered quartz diorite | place: Puerto Rico | collected 2017-06-21
TTTAGGTTTGGGATTATTTACCATTATCGGCACTCAAAAGGGTATCAGCGCCGGGTTAAATCCCGGAGTTTGTGTGGCCCTGGGAACCATCACGGGCTGTTTTGGCGGGGTGCTGCGTGATATTTTGCTGAACAATATTCCGCTGATATTTCAAAAGGAGATATATGCTACGGCCTGTATCGTTGGCGGGACGTTGTACATTTTATTATTAAATCACCTAGATACAGACCTGGTGGAATTGTTAGCCGTTGTAGTGGTTTGCACCATCCGTATTATTGCCGTGAAGTATAAATTATCATTACCTAAGTTATATGTCTGAAACCACTGCCAGTTTTCAGGCGACTGAAAACATAGGCGATAAACACAAATTGTTAGGTTAAGATCATTTGCGGGCCATTGCTATCTCTTATGTACTGCTTTTTCATTACCAGTTTTTCGGTCATCCGGCATGGGTACGGAAAATAGCAGGATTCGGCTGGTCTGGTGTTGATCTTTTTTTTTGTATTGAGTGGTTTTCTGATATCCGGTCAGCTATTCGCAACCATTGCCAAGGGTGGGAACATGTCCTTAAGCGAGTTCTTTGTCAAACGTTTCTTCAGGATTATACCGCCGTTTCTATTTATAGTGATTTTATATTTTGCTTTCCCATCTGTGCGCGAATGGGGGCACGTATCCCCCCTTTGGCGATACCTGACTTTTACCCTCAACTTTGGCCTTAACCTGAGGGCATATGGCACGTTCTCGCATGCATGGGCACTATGCGTAGAGGAGCAATTTTATCTTATCCTTCCTTTGATATTTTTACTGTTCAGTTATTTTAAGGCAGGGAAGAAGGCGATCTATCTCATCATTGTATTATTTATTGGGGGCTTCCTGGTTCGCCTTTGGAGCTGGAATCATTTTATTGAACCTGCCATGGGGGCTTAGTGGAACGAATACATTTATTACCCTACCTACAACCGCCTTGACAGTTTGCTGGTTGGCGTGAGCATTGCCGGGATTTATACTTTCTATCCAAAGATCAAAGAATGGATAAATGCCCGCTCTAATTGGATATTACTGACAGGGGTAATTTTATTAATCATGGCCGGTTTTGTTTGCAAGGATATACCACTTATAAAGCCACGCTTTGGAGTTTTCCGCTGGTTGGTTTGCCATATGGTTTAATATTGGCAGCGGTAGTTTGTCCATCCAGTTTAGTTTATCATTTCAAATCATTTATTACAAGCTGGCTCGCCACTTTATCCTATTCTATCTATCTCTCGCATAAAATTGTGATCCATGTAACTCAAAATTTGTTTCGAAGTGTGGGAATGGATAAGAATAGCAATCTCATGATGCTGATCAGTATGGTCGCAGTGGTTGCGGCTGCATTGATTATGCGTTATGCTATCGAAAAGCCTGCGTTAGCGCTGAGAAATAAAATTTTGACTTCCGACTTCCGACCTCACTTAATCCTTCTTCTCTTTCACAATCACAAAAACATCCTCATTATCTTTTTTCATGAGGTACTTTTCGCGGGCGAATTTTTCGAGCTTCTCTTTGTTGGAGGTTAGTTCATCCAGGTCCTGGTGAACTTTAGCAGTTTCTTTCTGGTAAAAATCGCGCTCCTGTTTCAGTTTGCTTACCTGCTGATGGTATTCCCATTGAGAAAACAGATCATTACGGTCGAAGAAAACCATCCAAACCAGGAATACGGAAGAAACCAGGAAGTATTTATTTCTGAAGAGGTTTAAAAAGCGCTTCATCCCAATCGCGTAATTTTCGTTTAAAGCTATTTAATTTATTTGAATGGTGCAAGGGGTGGTTAAATAAGTTGTATTGGTTGTACTGGTTATATTAGTTGTCAAGCGTTTTAACTACTTCAACCAATACAACTGCTACAACCAATACAACCAGAGTTATCTTCTATTCCCGCGAGACTTATTCCCACCAAACCTTCTCTTACCATCCCTATGCCCGGATCCTCCTCCGTGGCGCTGACTGGAGGCCGGTCTCTGTCCGTTTTGCCCTATTTGCTTGGTCAGTTCCTGTTTACGCACAATAGCTGCCGCATTCATTGGATAAGGGTGCGCCTCGGTTACCGGTATCTGTTTACCGATTAGTTTATGAATATCCTTTATAAAATCCATTTCCTCTTCGTCGCAAAAAGAAAAGGCAATTCCATCTGCCCCGGCGCGACCGGTACGACCGATGCGGTGCACATAAGTTTCAGGAATATTTGGTATCTCGTAATTGATCACGTGGGTTAACTCATCAATATCAATACCGCGTGCAGCGATATCGGTGGCGATCAGTACCCGTGTAGTACGGTTTTTGAAGTTGGTTAATGCCCGCTGCCTGGCGTTTTGCGATTTATTGCCATGAATAGCTTCGGCCGTAATGCCTACTCTGTTCAGGTCTTTTACTACCTTATCTGCACCATGCTTGGTACGGGTAAACACTAAGGCAGTTTTGATCGATTTATCACTCAATAAATGGATCAGCAATGATTTCTTGTTATTTTTTTCGACGTAATAAAGCGTTTGCTGAATGGTATCCGCGGTAGATGATACCGGGGTAACTTCTATTTTTTCAGGATTCTTAAGTATAGTATCGGCCAGTTGCTGTATTTCTTTTGGCATAGTGGCCGAGAAAAACAACGTTTGTCTTTTTGCCGGAACTTTGGCGATCACCTTCTTCACATCATTCACAAAGCCCATATCCAGCATACGGTCGGCTTCATCAAGCACCAGCATTTTGATATGGTCCAGCTTAATAAAACCCTGGTTCATCAGGTCGAGCAAACGGCCAGGTGTGGCAGTTAATATGTCTACACCACGACGCAAAGCATCTACCTGCGGGTTTTGTGATACACCGCCGAAAATCACCAAATGCTTCAAGCCCGTATGTCTGCCGTAAGCAGCAAAGCTCTCGTTAATTTGTATGGCGAGCTCGCGGGTTGGGGTTAATATAATGGCTTTGATGGTTTTTTGCTCCTTGTGCTGAAGCCTGTCCTGGTGCAATAATTGCAAAATAGGTATGGCGAAGGCGGCTGTTTTACCGGTACCGGTTTGCGCACAGCCTAAAAGGTCTTTTTGCTGTAATACAATTGGAATAGCCTGTGCCTGGATAGGTGTAGGAGTGGTATATCCCTCGGTTTTTAGGGCCCTGAGGATAGGCTCAATTATTTTTAAATCTTGAAATGACATGTAATGTATCTAATGTAATATGCTAACGCGAATGCATAAGCGGATCTGAAGAGTCTCGTCTGGAATGATCAAAACCGTAAGCGAACGGGTAATGTTTGCGGCAAAGATACGGTTTTTATTTTTAGTTGAACTGGTTGTATTAGTTGAACTGGTTATACTGGTTGTATTGGTTAGTAATTCAACCACTTCAACCAATACAACTGCTACAACCAATACAACCTTTTATCGAAACTAACTCAATCAACAAATAACTCCTTGATTTAATGTCGTTTTACTATCTTTATTCAACCTAAAATAAACCCATTATGCAAAACCCGGACATTGCCAAAGGCTTTCAGCAGGTGGATAATTCGCAGACAGAATTTCTGATCAAATTTTTAGAAGACGTTTTTAATCTCCCAAGTGTGCAGGACGGGTTTGCCCAGCAGCTCGCCCTGATGGACATACACCCGGGCGATCACGTCCTTGATATTGGGTGCGGCATTGGCGACCATGCGCTTGCCATGGCAAAGCTTGCCGGAACAAAAGGGCGTGTGGTTGGAACCGACCTTAGCCACGCGATGGTTGAGGTATCCGGGAAGCGTCATGCCAATTGCGGATTGCCATTGGAATTTATAGTTGCCTCCGCTACAGAGCAACCTTTTCCTGACCAGTCGTTTGATTGTATCCATATGGAGCGGGTGCTGATGTACATTGCCGACGTGGATGCCGTTTTTCGCGAAGTCAGGAGATTGTTGAAACCGGGAGGGCGGTTGCTAATTTTCGACTTACTATGGGACGCGCTCACTTTTGCCCATCCTGATAAAAAACTTTCGCGCAGGATCATCCATTACATCGCCGATAGTTTCCCTTCGGGGCGAGCTGGGGTTGAACTATGGCACCACTTTACCGATCATGGCTTTACCGACATGAGAATGAAAAACGTAGGCTATGTTTTGCCCGAAATAGAATTTTTAAAACGAGTAGTAGAAGGCATTACGCGGACCGGTATTCCGGCAGCATTCACACAGGAAGAAGTAGATGGTTTTTGGTTGTTGCTGGAAGAGGATAACCGCAAAGGGCGTTTCACTTCCATTTTCTCAGGCGTGATGGTGGTTGGGGTGAAGTGAGTTGGCAGTTAATCCTATTCTGCTTTTGAGCGGCAGCGCGATACAAAAAAAAAGCCCCGGTTTCCCGAGGCTTCGTATAATTAGTAAAAGCTTTCTGCCCTGCCTACCGGCAGGCAGGTTTCGCCTTTCAGCTTTAACCTTATTTCTTCGCGTATTTAAAGTTCTTGCCGATAAATTTAGCGGTGTCGCCCAGTTCTTCTTCGATACGCAATAACTGGTTGTATTTAGCGATCCTGTCTGAACGTGATGCAGAACCGGTTTTGATCTGACCGCAGTTAAGGGCTACTGCTAAGTCGGCGATAGTTGAGTCTTCAGTTTCGCCAGAGCGGTGGCTCATTACCGAAGTATAACCGTTGGTTTGTGCCAAGGATACCGCGTTGATGGTTTCAGTAAGCGAGCCGATCTGGTTTACTTTTACCAGGATCGAGTTGCCAATATGCTCATCGATACCTCTTTGCAGGCGTTTTACGTTAGTTACAAACAGGTCATCACCAACTAATTGGATCTTGTCGCCAATTTTGTCGGTCAGCAATTTCCAGCCATCCCAATCGTCTTCAGCCATACCGTCTTCGATAGAAATGATCGGGTATTTTGCTGCCAGTTCGGCCAAGTAATCAGCTTGCTGAGCGCTGGTGCGAACGGCACCTTTATCGCCTTCAAATTTGGTATAGTCGTATTTGCCGTTTACATAAAACTCAGAAGCGGCACAGTCAAGCGCCAGGCAGATTTGCTCGCCTGCTTTGTAGCCGGCTTTTTCAATGGCTTTCAGAATAGTTTCGGCAGCGTCTTCTGTACCGTCAAAAGTTGGTGCGAAACCACCTTCGTCGCCCACAGCAGTGGAAAGACCGCGGTCGTGTAAAATCTTTTTCAGGTTGTGAAACACTTCAGAACCCCAGCGCAATGCTTCAGAAAATGAAGGAGCGCCAACCGGCATGATCATAAATTCCTGGAACGCGATAGGCGCATCAGAGTGGGAACCGCCGTTGATGATGTTCATCATCGGGATAGGAAGTGTGTTAGCATTCACACCGCCGATGTAACGGTAAAGCGGCTGACGGCTTTCCTGTGCGGCAGCTTTAGCAACAGCCAATGAAACACCAAGAATAGCGTTTGCACCTAATTTACCTTTGTTTTCAGTGCCGTCAAGCTCGATCATCAATGCGTCGATCGCGTTTTGTTCAAAAACATCGATGCCTTGCAGTTCTTTGGCAATAATATCGTTCACGTTAGCAACGGCTTTTAAAACGCCTTTGCCCATATATTTTGATTTGTCGTTATCACGAAGTTCAACAGCTTCATGCGCACCGGTTGACGCGCCAGAAGGGACAGCAGCACGGCCCAAAGCGCCATTTTCAGTTAAAACATCTACTTCGATAGTCGGGTTACCACGCGAGTCGAGTATCTGGCGGGCGTGAACGTCAATAATTAAGCTCATCTTAAATTGATTTTTTTAGGAATTGAAATTTAGTTAGTGTCAAAAGTACACTAAATGTATTGTACTTTCCAAATATACAAATGATATTAAGTTTAGCTCAAATAAAATTGCAGGATTATGCTGAATTAACGATTTGATAACACGGCGTAGTCAGGATAATCTAAAACTAATTTTATTTTATCATCTGCATATTTGCACATCTACAAATCTGCACATCCGAAATCATTCCCATTTAAAAGTTTTCACCGCAACCACATATACGCCGATGAACCATATTCCCAGGATCAGTAATTGGTGAGAAACATCGGCCAATGATGCTCCTTCAAACGCAACCTTACGCATGGCCTCGTTGAGGTGAGTTAATGGCAGTACCCTGCTGATGTGCTGCAGCCAGCCAGGGAATGCGGCGGTTGAGAAAAATGTACCTGATAACAGGAACTGCGGTAATGTAATGATATTGGAGAAGGGCGGTACTGAGCTTTCATTTTTAGCTACGCCGGATATGGTGAACCCAAAGCCCATGAAAATAATGAGGCCAATTGCTGATAAGATGAGCATATTAACCACCGTGGCAAAGCCATGTATCAGCGTAAAATGAAAGACATAATGCCCGATAGTGATGATAAATAATGCACCCAATAAAGCAAAAACTATACGTGCCAGTGCCTCGCCCAAAACAATACTGTAACGTTTTACCGGGGTAGCAAAGAAGCGTTTGATCACCAGGGTTAAACGCAGGCTCAGGAACACGAATGCGGTACCAAAAACCCCGCTGCTGAGTAGCGAAAAGCCCAGCATCCCGGGAAGGATAAAGTCGATGTAACGGTACTCGCGGCCCTGTATGGTGGTTTCATTAACATCTGCTAACTGCGGCCCATTACTGTTCATTACTTTGCTTACCTGGTACAGAATGTTATTTAAGGCTGATTTCAGGATAGCACCTTTTGATGACGCTTTGGTGTATTGTACATAGATGGAAAAAGGAGGTTTGATAGCCGCCTGAGATGGCATAGGCGATGTTATCCAACTTTGGCTGCTATTCTTCCTGATATCCAATATGGCATCAATCGATCCCTTGGATAAGTTTTTATTCATCTCATCAGTCGGCTGATTCTTGATCAGGTTTATCAATTGATTGTTTCTCAGGATCTTGTAAACCGCGTTGGTAGTATCGCAATCTTTAGCCACGCCCACATCAACCGTAACACCGCTGCCGCCAATATTGGCAAACACCACAATAAATATTAGCGGGAACACCAAACTAAACACCACCGCCGAAGGGCTGCGTAATATCGACCTGAAGCTGGCCTTGGCTATGGCAAGTGTTGCGCGGGTATTGCTGTATTTTGGATGATTAGTCATTAGTCATTAGTCATTAGTCAATGGTGAATAGTCAATAGTGAATGTGGGAGATTTGCCAACTGCAAACTCAGAACTGCTAACTGGAACCTTACTCCTCCCGCCATTCCTTGCCGGTCAGGTTGATAAATACATCTTCAAGGTTAGCCAGTTTTACCTGTTTGGGCCGCTCGAAACCGCCGGCTACCAGCTTATCGATAAAATTATCAGGGGTATCAATCCCGATGATCCTTCCTCCATCAATAAAAGCCACACGGTCGCACAATACTTCAGCCTCGTCCATATAATGCGTGGTAATCACCACGGTAGTTCCGTTATCGCGTATTTCGCGTATCAGGTCCCATAAATTGCGTCGGGCTTGTGGGTCGAGGCCGGTTGTAGGCTCATCCAGGAAGATTATCCGCGGATCATTGATCAGTGTTGTGGCGATAGAAAAGCGCTGCTTTTGCCCACCCGACAGGTCTTTATATTTTGCTTTAGCTTTTTCGGTAAGCGCTACCTTTCCGAGCATTTCCATAGGTGTTTTGTCGATGCCGTAAAGACCGGAGAAAAGCACGATCAATTCAGACAAATTCAGGTTAGGGTAATAACCCGCAGCCTGTAATTGTACGCCGATACGCTTTTTGATATCATCGGCATCTTTTTCAATAGAAAAACCATCTACCGAAATTTCTCCGGAAGTTTTATCGCGAAGGGTTTCAATGATTTCGAGTGTAGTGGTCTTACCAGCTCCGTTCGGCCCAAGCAGCCCGAATATTTCGCCCTCATAAACTTCAAAGCTGATATCGTTTACAGCAGTGAAATCGCCATACTTTTTTACCAGGTTTTTTACAGTGATGATCGGTTTTTCTACCATGCTGTAAAAATGATACAGAAAAATGGAATATCAATAATATTTTCGGTGAATAGTATAATTTTTACGGTGAAGAGGTTTTACGTGATACGTTAGACGTTGTACGTATTACGTTTTTTTAGAATTGATTTGAAATTTAGGGGGAGGGAAGGTTTAGCCCGATCGGGGCATTTGATTGAAAAGCCAGGCGATTTGATCAGCTTAGCAGGTTGGCAAATGAGCGCGTAAACGCTTCCATCCGCTCGAACAGGAAATTTGAAAATTGTGTTAATGTCTTCATGTAGTTTATGTTATGCAAAATAACAGAACGTGTATTAAGCGTTCTGTTATTTTGTGTTAAATTATTATTGCGTGATGTTAAAAGATGTTATTTCACCAAATGACCCAATGTATGGATCACGGCATGGAGTTGATGTAGGGTCTCAGTGGCAAGGTGGATAAGCTGGATAAGCAGGATAGTTTTCATGATATTGTGTGTTTTTGCGATACAAATATGTCCCCGCCCACAAAAAAGCGTGAGGAGTATTAGGCGAATAGGGGGAAATCGTCGGTGAAGTGGGGAAGGTAATTGGATGAGTCGGCGAAATTTACCGGGGAGATATTAACTGAAGAGTAGGGCGCACTCTGAGCAATATCATTAAGGTAAGAAAAAATAGATTTTGTTCTCCCTCTTTTCCGTTTACGGAAGGAGGGTCGACAATCCGCTGGCTAGCGGAGTCGTCGGGGTGAGTAAACTATGCTCAATGCACTAATGACTAAAGCTCGTCCGCTTTTATCCAAAATACCCAACCTAAAAAACGGACGGACAAACAAAAGGCACGGCGTATAGTCGACTCACCAGGAAGCCACGGTGTCAATAATCCGTATACAAATCTGCATTAAATCTCTTTGCCAAAAGCCCCGTAGCTTTTTCAGTATCTATATCAACAACCAATACGCCAACTTCTGAGTAAGGCTGATGAGCAACGCAGTTCCCATCAGGATCAATAAAACAGGTGGCTGACTCCGGGAATTTCATGGTGTAATTGCAGGCTGCATAATAAATGGTATTCTCCATGGCACGCATCATGATGGCCTTTTCGTAATATGGATTGTTTTTGTTACCCCATTCATAAAGCTTATCGCCATGGGTATCGTTGCCGGTGCAATGCGGGTGGAATACAATTTTGGCATCCCTGCGTGCAGACCATCTTACAGATTCAGGATAACGGAAACCCTCATGACAAATGGTGATCCCGAATTTAATGCCATTCACCTCAAATATGTTTTTCTCGTTACCGGGGATAAATAACTCGTCTTCTGTAGGTGGTGATAACTGGTTTTTGGTTTGACGACCCAGTACTTCTCCATTGGCTGATATCACCCAGGCTACATTTAATATACCATCAGGATGGTCCCAGTCCATTGGAATAATGACGGCAATAGCGTTTTCCCTTGCCATGTCGCAAACGCTTTTTAGCGCTGCTTCCAGTTTGGCAGGTGAGTGGGCTTCTACCTCAAAACCAACGCTGCGTAAACCAGGGATATAAGATTCAGGAAAACAAACGATCTCCGCTTGCTTAGCCGCCGCCTCTTTTATCATGCTTTCGACCCATTGCAGACCGTCTTCTATTGATTTTGGAAAAGGGGGAGAGGCTAAGGCTATCTTCATAAACTGTATTCGAATTGATCAGGGATGGCCAAATCTATAAAAATAAAAAGGCGGGAAGAATATCTGCCCGCCTTAAAGTTTGTTTCTTATTGCATCAGCTTGATGAAATCATCAAACAAATATCTGGAGTCGTGCGGGCCGGGTGATGATTCAGGGTGATATTGTACCGAGAATGCTTTCTTGCCCTTTACACGGATACCTTCTATTGATTGGTCGTTCAGGTTCACGTGGGTAATCTCTACCTTATCAGATGCGCGTACGGCTTCAGGTACCACACCAAAACCATGGTTTTGTGAGGTAACTTCGCAGTGATCGATGATGATATTTTTTACCGGGTGGTTCAAACCGCGGTGACCGTTGAACATTTTTTGAGTCGGGATATCATTGGCCAATGCCAGCAACTGGTGACCAAGGCATATACCGAACATCGGTTTATCAGATTTCAATATGTCTTTCACCGTTTCAACAGCGTAAGGCATAGCAGAAGGGTCGCCGGGACCGTTGGAAATAAAGTAGCCGTTAGGAGCGAAATCTTTTTCCATTTCTTCAAAAGAGGTTTTTGCCGGGAATACTTTAGCATAAACATCGCGGTCGTCAAAATTGCGCAGGATATTTTTCTTAACGCCTAAATCCAAAACAGCCACACGATATTTGGCACTCTCTTCACCATAAGTGTAAGTCTCAGCAGTGGTAACCTGCGATGAAAGTTCCAGTCCATCCATTGATGGTACTTCGGCCAGTTTCGCTTTCAGTTCGTCGATATCGAGGATCTCAGAAGAGATGATCGCATTCATCGCGCCCTTATCGCGGATATGACGCACCAACTGACGGGTGTCGATATCAGAGATCGATACGATATTTTGTTCCTGGAAGTAATCCTGGATAGATTCTTGTGCCTGTTTGCGGGTATAATAGATGTTGTAGTTTTTATAAACCAGTCCTGCAATCTGGATACGTTCTGATTCAACTTCAGCTTTAGCGATACCATAATTGCCGATATGCGCATTGGTGGTTACCATGATCTGGCCGAAATAAGAAGGGTCGGTAAATATCTCCTGGTAGCCGGTCATCCCGGTATTAAAACATATTTCGCCGGTGGTGGTGCCTATCTTTCCGGCAGCTTTGCCATAAAATACAGTTCCGTCAGCCAGTAACAATACTGCGGGTAACTTGGTGAAGTTAGTGATCATAATAATAAAAAAATGAATGGTTAAAGAGCCGGTTAGACTGAGGTTCAGCTCCGTGAAAGCAGTTGTAAGAAGTGCAATGGGCAACTACCAAATTCACGGCGCAAAAATAGGAATTAATTTCGGATTTCGAATTTGAAATTTTGGATTTTTAGGAGTTGCTTATTTTTGCTCTAAATCAGAGATTAACTTCATGATTTTGTCCCGATTCTTTCCTAATGTCATCCATTTTGGAAGTTTTTCGAGCATGGTCCAATATGTTCGGTCTTTTTTCTCTCTCAGACCGGCAGATATATATTGCTTTAAATATTCTAAATGTTTGTAATTAAATGCCCAGAAATAGTTTCCTTTAAAATCTTCAGTTAACCATAAAGGTAACCCGAAATATCTTTCAAATGGTTTTCCGGTCGTTTGGTATTTCCACTGAATGAGTATGTTTCGTGGTTTATAATTTTCTGTTTTCCCGCAGTTTGAACATTTTACAGCAATCGTTTCTTTCTTTTCGTTGACGTTTTTAATGTCGATTCCTATTGGGGCTGCGCAATTCGCACAATGACAGTTTAATTCAATATTGAAGGTTTCGTTTCTTCCATTTTGAGAATAGAAACAATGTGGACACTTCAATGTCCTTTCTGAAAAATAGGATAATGGTTCGTCCTTTATAACAATGGCTCGTTTTTCGCACTTCGGGCACTCAACAAAAATTTCATCCTCAAATTGACTGAGAACCATATTTTTATCCTGAAATCTGTTTGTATCGGTTACAGTTGTCACTTTACCTGATTTGTCATGTAATCTCGTAAAGTTACAAACTTCGCGAGACGCTTATGATTTAACTTCAATGATTCGAAACTTGAAATCGCAAAAGAGTCTTACCTTTGGTAATCCAAAAAAACAACCATGTCCGTAAATAAAGAGATCAAGCGGGTTACAACCAATACCTTACAGGAAATGAAGCAACGGGGGGAGCGCATATCTATGCTTACCGCGTATGATTTTTCTATGGCGACCATAGTGGACGCCGCCGGGACAGACATTATCCTGGTAGGCGATTCAGCCTCGAATGTAATGGCAGGTCACGAAACTACCTTGCCTATTACGCTGGATCAGATGATCTATCATGCCGCATCCGTTGTTCGTGCTGCTAAGCGTTCATTGGTGATCGTTGATCTTCCTTTTGGGTCATACCAGGGCAACTCTAAAGAGGCGCTTAACTCGGCTATCCGAATTATGAAAGAAGCCGGTGCGCATGGTGTGAAAATCGAGGGCGGTGTGGAGATTTCTGAATCTGTAACACGTATCCTGACAGCCGGTATCCCGGTGATGGGGCATTTGGGCTTAACACCGCAATCTATCTATAAATTTGGTACTTATACGGTACGTGCAAAAGAAGAGCAGGAAGCCCAGAAATTACGTGAAGATGCTATAAAATTGCAGGAACTCGGTTGCTTTGCTATCGTGTTAGAAAAAATACCTGCGCAACTGGCAAAAGAAGTTACCGAAAGTGTTAGCATTCCTATTATAGGTATCGGGGCAGGCAGACATTGCGATGGACAGGTTTTGGTGATCCATGATATGCTGGGCCTCAACAAAGGCTTTAAGCCAAGATTTTTGAGGCAATATGCTGATCTGTACACCGTTATGAATGATGCTATTAAAAGATATATTGATGATGTAAAATCGGAGGATTTTCCGAACGAGAAAGAACAATATTGATGTGCGGATTCGTGGATGTGCGAATAAGCAGATGTGCGGATGATAAATCAAAATTGAGAATTAATTGTTCAATATAATGAACCCTTAACTGTCGGCCACCTACAACCCATGGGCAAAGTGTATATTAAATACGTGAACCACGAGATCACGGATAAGGATATTATTTATGAAGATAACCACCTGATCGCAGTAAACAAACGCGCAGGGGATATTGTGCAGGTTGATGACACGGGGGATGAGTCGCTGGATGAAAAAGTAAAAAAATACATCGCCAAAAAATACAATAAGCCAAACGGCGCTTTCCTGGGTGTGGTACATCGTTTGGATCGTCCTGTCAGTGGCTTGATCTTGTTTGCCAAAACGAGCAAGGGGCTCGACCGGATGAATAGCCTGTTCAAGCGGCGCGAAATCCAAAAGACCTACTACGCTGTTGTTCGCAAACGCCCTGAGCCAACGGAAGGTAAACTAGTGCATTGGCTCTTGAAAAACCCACAGAAAAATGTGACCAAAGCTTATGATCAGGAAGTGACCGGCAGTCAGCGGTCGGAGTTAAGCTATAAATTGGTGGGAGAGTTGGACGGATACTATCTGCTGGAAGTAAACCCGATAACCGGTCGGCCGCATCAGATACGGGTGCAGTTATCTACATTAGGGTGCCCGATTGTAGGCGATAATAAATATGGTTATCCCCGTGGAAGCTTAAAGAATAGTATCTGCCTGCATGCACGCCGGCTTCGTTTTATACACCCAATAAAAAATGAACCCGTTGAAATAGTTGCCGAATTGCCTAAAGATGGTTTTTGGGAGAAGTTTGAGGGGATGATTGAATAAAAGCGTATAGGTTCCGTACCTACGGCACGGGATTTTCTAATTGAATATATTTTACTACCAGCATTTGACCCCGATGGGGTCTTATTGTGGGCATAATTTGATTGAAGATACCAATTCTTAATCGTCTGGTTTGATAAATATTCCAAATATTCATGCGCCGGTAGGTGCAATATAAACGTCAGGCATGGCGAAGATGCATTACATCTATGGCGTAAAAATGGCTATTGTATTTCTTTTTCTACCGATATATTACTCCGCCAGCCGGCGGATAATGCGCCCCAGAGATGAAATTTGGGCTGTCCGTTTTGATTCACGGGCATAGGCTTTGAAAACGGACGGACGGAATGTTAGGTATGGCGAAGATGTATTGCACCTACAGCGCAAAAATGGCTATTGTATTTCTTTTTTCTAACAATATATTACTCCGCCAGCCGGCGGATAATGTGCCCCCCAGAGATGAAATTTGGGCTGCCCGTTTTGATTCACGGGCATGGGCTTAGAAAACGGACGGACGGAATGTTATATGATAGATGCGATAGAAGGCCAAGCCTGAGGGTTGGGTACCCTTTTTGAAAACTACCGTGTATCCACAAAAGTCTGTTTTCTTAAGAAAGGCAGCTTCGTAAGGAGCAAAATATTAGTAGAAATAATAATTCAAATGGTCTTGCGCCGGTAGGTGCAATATGTTGGTAGAAAAATAATAAGTAAAATTTAGCATGCCGTAGGTATGCAACCTTACCATCATGCTTGAGTTTTATTCCATAACGCCTTCGCTATCTCATCAAAATGCTCACAAATAGTAGAAACATGCCCGTCATTCGGATAGGTTATTAGTTTGGCATTAGGTATTCGCGGCACCATCCATTCTATAACCTGGATGGGAACTGCGTTATCTTCTTTCCCATGAAAAAAAGTGATTGGAAACTTGATCGCTCCTAAATCAAACCCTAATGGGCGGATGGGTAACCTTACATCCATCGACACGCCATTCATATCATGAAAGGTTTCTTCTACTCCTTGTTTTGACAAAGCCAGCCTGTTATTTTGCTTAAAGGTTTCAAAGTCGGCTTTGGGCATGTTTCGTTCAATGCGGGTTAAAATATCTTTATCCGACATTTCACGATATTGCTTCATCTTGTTCAATACGATGGGCAGCAGGAATGGGAATTTATCAGCCACCTGCCAGAAAATACGGCGTTTGAGGTCGAGGTTGTTTTTTACTTCGGTCTGGTTCATTTGCCCCGCACCCGAAACAATGACTGCCGATAACAACCTTTCCGGTATTTTTAAAGCGCAAGCCAACGCATATGGCGCTCCGCCTGAGTAAGCGAGGATCGCAAATTTATCGATACCTAAATGGCCGGCTAATGCGAGGGTGTCTTTTGTCCAGTCGATAAATGTCCTGTTTTTAAGTTTGTCGGATTGCCCCATGCCCGGACGGCTTGGTGATATGATGCGAAAATTATGTTTTAAAAATGGTTCTTCGCCTATCACCGCCGGTTCGAGACAGGACGAAGGGGTGCCATGAAAATAAATAACCGGGTAACCGTCGCTTTTCCCAAACTCCACATAGCTTAGTTTTCGCCCGTCGGGAAGTGTGAGAAATCGAAAATCGGTCATAAGCGCCTTAAAGATATAGCTTTAGATGATAACAATCTTAGGGAGCTATAGTTGAAGCACTTTTTCCCATATTTTATCATCAACCCAAACACCTTCCTTCATGCTCTTCTTCCGGGTTCGCAAAGTCTTTTCTCCCGGGTAAAGTATTTCGCTCCCTTCATCCTCGGTGCGACTGCTTTTGGTATAATCCAGTATATTTTTGATGATGGCCTCCGTTTGCGGGCCGTTATCCGGTTTGATGCAGATAAATACCTGTGATACGCCGGATTCTGATCCGGCACGGGTAACATCAGCAGTTGAGCGCCCCTGGCTTAATACGGTAGCAAGCAGATCAAGCATGAGCGATAGCCCTGAACCCTTCCAGAACCCGATAGGTAATGGTCGTACGGAGTCTATTATTTCACCAGGATCGGTAGTTAGCTTGCCGTCTTTATCATAACCTCCCGGTAAAGGCAGTTGCTCATTTTTTGATTTGTATAGGTTCAGTTTACCAAATGAATACTGCGATATCGCCATATCCAATACAATGTGTCCTCCCTTTCGAGGCACCGCAATTACCAGCGGGTTATTTCCCAGGCGCGGGTCAATACCACCCCAGGGGGGCATATTGGCAATAGTGTTGGTAAAGCAGATGCCGATCAACCCAGCTTCGGCAGCTTGCCAGCCATAACTGCCTCCGCGCATCCAGTGATTGGTATTTTTGATCGATACACAGCCGATGCCGTTCTCTTGTGCCAAACAGATAGCCCTGTCCATGCAAAAAGAAGCATTCAGCGGACCCGCTCCGAGGCGACCATCCCATTGTTCAATAGCATCAAAACCGCCGGTTCTGATAGGTCTTACGTCAGGAATAATGAGTCCATTCTTTACATACTCAACAAAAGTCGGAAAACGGTTGAGCCCATGTGTGTAAACACCATCCCGGCTGTTCTCTGCAAAAATGGTTGCGCTTTTATCCGCATGTTCTTCATCAAAATTGAGCGAAAGCAAAACGCGTTTGAATTCGGATTTTAGTTCTTCGTAGGGGACTAGCATGGTTAAGCAGTTGAATAAGTTGATTGAGTTGACTAAGTTAAGTCGATCAAATAGCTTAGTCAATCATTCAACTAATCTAACTCAATCAGCTAAATCTGCGGTAACTTTTTTGTAATTAAAACACCATAATAATTTATTTTGAGCATCCAGGCAGCAATTAAACTAAATAGAAAATTTTATAGTTATATATTCGTCCCAAATCAATGTGATGTACATTACTTAATTTTGTGTACTTGTGTTAAAATGAAATTCAAGATCCGGTTATTACTTCTGTTAACTATTTCGGCGGCGGGTTTAATGGTTAATTCATGCCAGAAAACAAAGCAGGATTATATTGCGACATTGATTGCCCAGAACCAGTGGCAGTTGTCGTCGGCAACGGTTACGACCTATATAGGAGGGACTGCAACCAGCCAGTTGACATTGGATACTGCATGCCTGGTGACCCAGGTCTTTAAGTTTAATACAGATAACACCTGCAGCTATACCAATTTTGACTGCCTCGCCCAGGCGACAAAAGGAACATGGGCGCTTTCACAAGACAAACTTTTCCTGAATGTCAACATGACCTGCAAGGATACAATAGCCCGGACTGATACAACAACGCATTCTAAGCCATTTCAAACTGCACAAATAATCAATCTGGGGCAATATTCCCTGGTGCTAAAAACAGGTGATCTGGAGACTAACTATTCGCCTACTCAAAAGCGGGTGCAATACCAGTGGGGGTTTGTAAGGGTAAAATCGCAATAATGTGTTGTTTAAAAGTGTCAAACTTTTATATTTGATTCGTGTTAGTTGTAGTTTGAACAGTTTACAATAAACGCCAGAATAGAAGAAAATTATAGCGGCCAATTCATAAAAGCCTTATTGCCGCTGAAACGATAATGTCAATGAAAAAAAGGATCGCTATTTTTGCTTCCGGTTCGGGATCAAATGCCCAAAAAATAATGGAACATTTCAAACGTAATTCCGAAGCCGAAGTAGTACTGATACTTACCAATAACCCACAGGCCTATGTGTTGCAGCGCGCAGATAATTTCGAAGTGCCGTCGCACATATTCACCCGAGACGAGTTTTATAAGACCGACAATATCATTAAGTTATTAAAAAACCTGCAGGTCGACCTAATCGTTCTGGCTGGTTTCCTTTGGCTCGTTCCTGAAAATCTGCTTAAAGCATTTCCTAATAAGATCATCAATCTTCACCCTGCTTTATTACCCAAATACGGCGGCAAAGGCATGTACGGCGATCATGTACACAAAGCTGTTCTGGCTGCCAAAGAAGAGGAATCGGGCATAACCATCCATTTCGTAAATGAGAAATTCGACGAAGGCGAGATACTGCACCAATCACGCTTCAGGATTGAACCCGGCGATACTCTTGAAATCATTAAGTTCAAAGGCCAGCAACTGGAGCACCAACATTTTCCGAGGGTGATAGAGAGTTTGCTGAGGAAAATGAAAAGCTAAAGGTTTAGGATAACAAAGAACCGTGGATTATTTCATAAACGGTTAATTCTTTATTTTCTATTTTAAATACGATCACCCAATCATTAAAATGACTGCATGAGCATTTGTATGCTGCAAGGATGGGATGATTGCAAGGTGAATATTGAACATTGGGCAAGGCTAATTGTACAATTGCGGCTTTGAACTTCAATGCGTATCTGGCGCCACTGCCTCTAGTATTCTTTGATTCTACAAAAGCAGCAACAGCATCGATTACATAGCTTTGGGCAGAATCTTTAGTTTTATAGCCACAAGAATTTATTTGGTTGATAAGTATTTAGAGAAGGCGGTTTCCAGATCGATAGGTTTTTGACCGGATTCGCGGTTTAAATATTCGATGAGCTCAGCATCGGTAGCTCTACGACCGATGCCTGTCACCATCGCATGAATGTCTAATTCTTTAAAGTCCTGGGTCGTGGTTTCCAAACCAAGCTCTTCGGCAAATTTTATAAGCAGATTTGTCTTTTTATCAGAATCAGATTTTATGATGAGCGTTGTCATTAAGCTAAGTTACTAGATTTTCATTTATCCTGAAAAAAACTAATGACTAATGACCAATGACTGGTAACAAATCCCTACCTTTGCCGCTTTAAAAATCGTGTGTCCATGAGCCATCCTGTTCAAATTAAAAACGCTTTAATTTCAGTTTATTACAAAGACAATCTTGAACCCATTATCCATGAGCTGAACCGCCTCGGAGTTAATATTTATTCCACTGGCGGAACGGAAACTTTTATCCGTAGCCTGGGTGCCGAGGTGATCGCAGTTGAAAATTTAACTTCATATCCGTCAATTTTGGGCGGACGTGTAAAAACCCTGCACCCGAAGGTATTCGGCGGCATACTGGCAAGAAGAAACTTTGAAAGCGACGAGCAGCAACTGACTCAATATGAAATACCGGAGATCGACCTGGTGATTGTTGACCTGTATCCGTTCGAGGAAACTGTAAAGTCAGGCGCAGGCCAGGATGATGTGATCGAGAAGATCGATATCGGTGGTATCTCGCTGATCCGTGCTGCAGCAAAGAACTTTAAAGATGTTGTGATCGTAGCATCAAAAGATGATTATATAGAATTGGGCGAGATCCTGAAAACTCAGGACGGTAAAACAACTATCGATCAGCGCCGGTCATTCGCGCAGCGTGCATTTAACATCACTTCGCATTACGATAGTGCCATTTTTGAATACTTTAACCAGGACGAGCAACTTCCTGTTTTCAAACAAAGCATTCAAAAAAGCCAGACTTTACGTTATGGAGAAAACCCGCACCAGAAGGGCGTATTCTATGGAAACCTGGATGCTATGTTTACCAAGCTGCATGGTAAAGAGCTATCATACAATAACCTGGTTGACGTAGACGCTGCCGTAGCGTTGATTGACGAGTTTACTGAACCGACTATCGCTATCTTAAAGCACACCAATGCCTGCGGTATTGCTACCCGTTCGTTTATTAAAGAAGCCTGGATCGATGCTTTGGCTTGTGACCCTGTTTCAGCTTTCGGAGGTGTGATTATCGCCAATGAAGAGATTGACGCGGAAACAGCAAGAGAGATCAATAAAATATTTTTCGAAGTATTAATTGCTCCCGCTTACACCGACGAAGCAGTGCAGGTATTGCGCGAGAAAAAGAACCGTATTATCCTGATCCGTCAGCGGGTGGAATTGCCTTTAAAGCAATTTAAGACTTTGCTGAACGGTGTGATCGAGCAGGATAAAGATTTGGTTATTGAAGGTCCGGATCAGATGAGAGCGGTTACCGAAAAACAACCAACCGAACAGGAATTGAAAGATCTTTTCTTCGCTAACAAAGTAGTAAAACATACTAAATCAAACACAATAGTTTTTGCAAAAAACAACCAGCTGATGGCAAGCGGGGTTGGACAAACCTCGCGGGTTGATTCTCTGAAACAGGCAGTTATAAAAGCTGCTGAATTTGGTTTCGACCTGAATGGCGCTGTGATGGCTTCTGACGCGTTTTTCCCATTTAATGATTGTGTTCAGTTAGCGGCAGAGGCAGGTATTACAGCTGTATTGCAACCAGGCGGATCGATCAAAGATCAGGACTCAATAGACATGGCAAATCAAAAAAGTATCTCTATGGTTATGACCGGGGTACGACATTTTAAACATTAATTAATAATAACACGTAATAAGTTGTGAATTTTAACGCTTTTAATAACAACTTGTAATTATTAAGTTATTTTTATACAACTTTACATATCTATTATTTGACAATCGCCAATGGGTCTTTTTAATTTTTTCACACAGGAAATAGCTATCGATTTAGGTACTGCAAATACCCTTATCATACACAATGACAAAGTAGTGGTCGACGAGCCATCCATCGTGGCATTTGACCGCACAACCAACAAAGTGATCGCCATTGGACGACAGGCGATGCAAATGGAGGGTAAGACCCACGAAAATATACGCACGGTACGCCCGTTAAAGGATGGTGTAATTGCCGACTTTAACGCTGCTGAGCACATGATACGCGGCATGATCAAGATGATCAACAAAGGCAAGGGCTGGTTTTTTCCATCGTTGCGTATGGTGATCTGTATACCGTCTGGTATTACTGAGGTAGAGAAACGCGCGGTACGCGACTCAGCTGAGATCGCCGGCGCTAAAGAAGTTTATCTTATCCACGAGCCTATGGCTGCTGCGGTAGGTATCGGTATCGACGTTGAAGAGCCGATGGGTAACATGATCATCGATATCGGTGGTGGTACTACTGAAATCGCAGTAATTGCATTGTCAGGTATCGTGTGCGACCAGTCTATCCGCGTTGCAGGTGATAACTTCGACTCAGATATCGTTCAATATATCCGCCGTCAGCATAACATCATGATCGGTGACCGTACTGCTGAGAAGATCAAGATTGAAGTTGGTTCGGCATTGCCGGAACTGGCCGATCCACCATCAGATTTTGCAGTTCAGGGCCGTGACCTGATGACAGGTGTTCCAAAGCAGATCATGGTTTCTTATACCGAGATTGCTCACTGCCTTGATAAATCTATCTCGAAAATAGAAGAAGCAATATTGAAGGCATTAGAAATTACTCCGCCTGAGCTTTCCGCTGATATTTATCAAACCGGGATTTACTTGACCGGCGGTGGTGCATTGTTGCGTGGTTTGGACAAACGTGTTGCGGCAAAAACCAAATTGCCTGTACACGTAGCTGAAGATCCATTACGTGCAGTAGTTCGCGGAACCGGAACAGCATTAAAAAATATAGGAAATTTTAAATTCTTAATGCAGTAATTTTAGATTTGAGATGTTAGATATGAGATTTGAGACCGATTAGCTTATATTTAACATAGTAGCCAGTTTCGAAAGATATCTCACATCTCAAATCTCATATCTCAAATCTGATCTAACCAATGCGTAACCTCCTGATATTTATCAATAAGTACAACGCATTTTTTCTGTTCATTATCTTCGAGATAAGCTCCCTTGTTATTTATATCAAATACAATTCTTTTCAGAAAGCATCGTTTATCAATTCAACCAATAAAGTAACCAGTACTTTATACGCCCAGGTTAATGAGTTGTATAGCTACCTGTCGTTACGTGAAACGAATGACAGTCTTGCTAAAGAAAATGCCCGGCTGAGAGCGCAGTTGAAAGCGTCGTTTTATATTGATAGTGTTAATAAAAAACAGGTTAAGGATACTATTTATAAACAGCAGTATACTTACATCGAAGCTAAAGTCATCAATAACTCCACAAACCGGAGCAATAACTATATCACTATTAACCGCGGAAGTTTACAGGGGGTAGGAAAAGGTATGGGGGTGATCTGCAGCTCAGGGATTGTGGGTAAGGTGGTATTCGTTGGCCCGCATATGTCTGTTGTGCAATCGCTTTTACATAAGGATTCAAGGTTTAGCGCCATGCTCTCCAAAAATCATGAGATAGGTTATATTGAATGGACTGACGATCTCGATCCGCATAAAGGCTATCTGAAAGATGTATCGAATAATGCGCAGCCGCATGTTGGAGAAGAGGTGGTAACATCTGAGTTCTCGCTTTTCCCGGCCGGGATACCAATTGGCAAGGTAAGTAACCTGCGTACTAAAAATGGTGGGTTTGCATTAAATATGGAAGTAAGGCTTGCGGTAGATTATGGCAGGCTGCAATATGTAGATGTAGTTGTAAACAAATTTGCTGAAGAGCAGGCGGGACTGGAGGCGCAGCAAAAGAAAAATGAATAGGGTTATATTAATCAACTTTTTGCGGTTTGTACTGCTGATCTTTTTACAGGTGTTTTTATTGAAGAACATCACCCTGTACAATCTCTCTACGCCCTACCTGTACATTATGTTCATTCTGCTGTTGCCGTTTGAAACACCGAACTTGATGCTCTTTGCCCTGTCGTTCCTGATGGGGATCATCATCGATGCATTTTATGATACGCCCGGTCTGCACGCAGCGTCTTGTGTTTTGCTGGCATTTGTCAGAATATTATTTATCAGTATCACCGTTCAAAAAGATGGTTTTGACAACGAGCCCGAACCAACCTTGAGCGTTATGGGTACCCGTTGGTTTTTCACCTATGCCCTGATACTGACCTTGGCCCATCACTTTTTCCTGTTCAACCTGGAAGTTTTTCGCTTATCCGAGATACCGTTTACACTAAGCCGCTTTGTGTTGAGTTCTATTTTTACGGTATTTTTGATGCTGCTTACAGGGTTTTTATTTTACAGAAAGAGGGAACGCTAAATGAATAGTTTTTTTGAGCGGCGCTATGTAATTGCAGGTATCTTTATTACGCTTATCCTTATTCTTCTTGCCCGGCTATTCTATATTCAGATCATTGATGACCGGTACCTGCTGTATGCTCAAAACAATGTAGTGCGCAGAGTTTATAAAAACCCCGCACGCGGACCTATTCTTGACCGTAATAAAAAAATAT
>JACXTT010003931.1_pt1 | contig 22414 bp, 21 predicted proteins | sample 9270951 | NCBI WGS metagenome assembly JACXTT01 (sample SAMN15532306, study PRJNA645909) | rock metagenome | isolation source: weathered quartz diorite | place: Puerto Rico | collected 2017-06-21
CGGGGCAGACGGCGCGGCGGGTGGCGGCGGGGCCGCTGGAACCTGGCGGGCCGGAAGGAGAGCGGAGATTCCTTTGCCCAAAACCCTTCGCTTGTCGAGTGGTCCGTTGCTCATACCTGCCCTGTGGCGGCCTCCGTTCCGGTAGCGGGTACGGTCACGGCCCTGTTCTGGTTGGCGAGAAGTTCCTTGGCGAGCTGGATATAGCTTTCCCCGCCCTTGGACCGGACGTCGTAGAGGATAATCGGCTTGCCGTGGCTGGGCGCCTCGGCCAGGCGAATCGACCGCGGAATAACGGTTTCGAACACCTGGTCTTTGAAGAACTCCCGCAGATCCTGGGCGACCATCTTGGTGAGGTTGGCGCGCTCGTCGTACATCGTGAGCAGAATGCCTTCAATCGCAATGTTGTGTTCGAACGATTCGCGAATGCCGCCGATGGTTTCGATCAACTGCGAGATTCCTTCGAGGGCGAAGAACTCGCATTGAATCGGGATGATCACGGAGTCGGCCGCGAGCAGGGCATTCAGCGTCAGAAGGTCGAGGGCGGGCGGGCAGTCGATGAAGATGAAGTCGTAATTATCTTTGATGGCGATGAGTTTATCGCGCAGGCGGAATTCCCGCTCGGTTTCGTCCACCAGTTCGAGGTTCGCGGCGACGAGGTTCTGATTGGCCGGGACAATATCGAGTCCTAGGCAATCTGTCTGGCGGGCGACCTCGGAGGTCGTCTTTTCGCCGAGAAGCAGGTCGTAGATGGTGGCCAGGTCCGGCGCCTTCTGAATTCCTAGGCCGGTGGTGGAGTTGCCCTGGGGGTCGATGTCCACGAGAAGAACTCTAAGATCATTTGCCGCGAGCGATGCGGCAAGATTGATTGTGGTGGTGGTTTTGCCGACGCCACCCTTTTGGTTGGCGATCGCTATCGTCTTGCTCACGATGAGTCGATGTTAGCACGGGCTGGGAAATTGAGAGTCCGTTGTAGCGTTTCACGTGGAACGCGAGGGACACGGAAGTTTTGGCGTGTTCCACGTGGAACATCGAACCTGCTTTAAACCAGAGTGTTCCACGTGAAACACCATCAAACCCATCACGCACGGGAAATGGAAAGGTAACAGTCCAGGACCGCGATCGCTGCCGGCGTCACACCCGGGATCCGCTGGGCTTGGCCAAGACTTTCCGGACGCACCCGCTCCAACTTCTGTACTACTTCATTGGACAGCCCCGGAACCCCGCGATAGTCGAAAGTGGACGGAATCACCCGGCCCTCCGCCTCCTTGAGCCGCGAAATCTGCCGGACCTGCTGCTGAATGTAGCCTGCGTACTTAATCTCGGTTTCGACGGTCGTCAGCGCGCCGCCCACGGCGCTTTCACCCAAGCCGCCCTCGAGCCAAGTCTTTAGGGCGCCGATACCGGAATCCGGACGCCGCAGCCAAACGCTCAGCGCCGGACGATCGTCACCGGCAACCTCCACACCCACGCCAGTCGCCCCGAGACGGGTAGAATCGAGCAATTCCTTCACAACCCGCTTCTGTTCCTGCTTTTTCAAGTAAACGGACCAGCGGCGGTCATCCACCAACCCGGCGCGCCGTCCCAGCGGAGTTAACCGCTCATCCGCGTTGTCGATCCGCAAATGCAGCCGGAATTCCGCCCGCGAGGTAAACATCCGATACGGCTCGTCAGCCCCTTTCGAGATCAGATCGTCGATCAGGATCCCCGTGTAGCCCTCCGTGCGCCCCACCACCATCGGATCGGCGCCTTGCAGCTTCAATCCGGCGTTGATCCCGGCAACCAGCCCTTGGCACCCGGCTTCCTCGTACCCCGACGTTCCGTTGATCTGCCCCGCGAGATACAAACCCTCGATCTTCTTGACCTGCAGCGTGTGATCGAGCTCGCGAGGATCGATCGCATCGTACTCAATCGCATAACCGGGCCGGATCATCTCGGCGCTCTCGAGTCCCTCGACCGAGGCCACCATTGCCTCCTGCACGTCAATGGGCATGCTAGTGGACATCCCGTTCACGTAAATCTCGTTCGTATCGAGGCCCTCGGGCTCCAGGAAGATCTGGTGGCGGCTCTTATCGGGGAATTTCACCACCTTGTCCTCGATCGACGGGCAATACCGCGGACCAACACCCGCGATCTGCCCGCTGTACAGGGGCGAACGTGGCACGGCATCCCGCAAGGCCTGGTGGGTGCGCTCATTCGTGTAGGCAATGTAGCAGCGAACCTGCTCACGATCGATGCGCCCGGTCAAAAACGAGAACGGAGTAGGGTCCGCGTCGCCATCCTGGGGCTCGAACCGCGAAAAGTCGATGGACCGGGCATCCAGGCGTGGCGGGGTGCCCGTCTTCAGCCGGGTCCAGTGCAGACCGAGGCCGCGGAGCTGGTCGCCAAGGACATTGGAGGCCGACTCGCCATTCCGGCCGCACTCATACGTCCGTTCGCCGACGTGAGCCAAACCGTTCAGAAAGGTGCCGGTCGTAATGACGACCGCGCCGCAGAGCATTTCCCTGCCGTCGCGAAGAATCACGCCTTCCACCCGGCGAGGATCGCCGCGCAACACCAAGCCACCCACTTCGGCCTGGACGATCCGCAGATTCGGCTCGGTCTCGAGAACCTGCTTCATCCGGATCCGGTATTGCTTCTTGTCGCACTGCGCGCGCGGGGACCACACTGCCGGACCACGGCTGGTATTCAAGAGGCGGAACTGTATGCCGACCGCGTCAGTGACCTCGCCCATCACGCCGCCAAGCGCATCGATTTCCCGAACCAGGTGTCCTTTGGCAATGCCGCCGACGGCCGGATTGCAGGACATCTGCGCGATCAAGTCGGCATTCATGGTGATCATCGCAGTTTTGAGACCCATTCGCGCGCAGGCGCGAGCAGCCTCACAACCGGCATGGCCGGCCCCTACGACAATCACGTCAAAGCGGCGGGGGGAGGTCGTCACCATAACGGATTAATCTCCCTCCATTCTAACCGCCTATCCGAGAATCCGCGCGACTGCCCTCGCAATATCGACAGAACCGGGCGTATCGCTGTGGATGCAGATCGTGTCGACATCGCCGCGGGTGGCGAGCCTCCTCGCCTGGGCGGCCGCTTCCTCGGGGTCTGTCAGCAGCGAACCTGGCAATTTACGGGATCGGAGCGTGCCATCCGCCTCATAAGCCCGATCGGCGAAACCCTCGGCCCAGACCCGGAAACCGTGGCTACAATAAACATCCAGCATCGGGTTTCGGGCCAGCCCCATCACAACGACGTCCCGCCGCCAGGCTTTAATGCCCTTTGCGATTGCTTCGGCAACGTCTGCCTTCACCGCCGCCACGTTGTACAAAGCTCCATGCGGCTTGACGTGCACTACCGTGCATCCGCAGCGCGCGGCGATCCCGGCAAACCAATGCAACTGGCGAGCGATCTCGGCCGCGAGCGCCTCAGCGGACATCGCCATCTCGATCCGTCCGAAATTCGCCGGGTCTGGATAACCCGGATGGGCGCCGACCGCCACACCTTTCGCCATCGCGCTTCGGATCGTCGCCTCCACCAATGCCTCATCACCCGCGTGGGCGCCGCACGACACGTTTACGGACGTCACGCAGTCCAGGAGCGCATCCTGTGTACCGTCGGCAGCCAGCGCCGGAAGTTCGCCCATGTCGCAATTGATGTCAACCAACATTGAGAATCCACATCTCCTGCTCCAGAAGCAATGATCGCGCGGCTTCGAGACTAACAACCTCCAACGACACTCGATCCCTTGGCCGCAATTGCCCCACGCTGCAAAGATCCGCTGAGATCACGTTGGCGATGACCGGATAACCGCCCGTCGTTTGCGAGTCCACGAACAATATCACCGGTGCGCCACCAGGGGGAACCTGAATCGCGCCCAGAGCGACGCCTTCACTCGGCCGCGAACCCAAGCCCTCGATAGCCAACGGATCTCCCGACAAGCGAATTCCCTGGCGGTTGGAATGATCACTGACCACCCACTCCCTGTCAAGCAACTCAAACACGGCCCGTACCGGAAAGCGGTCCGCATCAGGACCAACCGTTACCCTCAGTCTCGTCCGGAACTCCGGTGGCGTAGCCCTACGGCCCGGCGCAACCTGGCGATCCGAAGCGCGGGTGCGAAGAACATCCCCACGGCGCAACGGCCCGCCAAACCCGCTCAACAGATGAACCGAGGCGCTGCCCATGATCAAAGGCGCCTCGAACCCGCCGCCAACAGCCACATAGCACCGGGCCCCGCTCCGGCAGCCGCCAATCTCCAGCACTGACCCCGCCGAAACTCGCACCCCGCTACACAACGGAATACTGCAATCGAACGGCGCGCCACAAACGCTAATGATGCAATCTGCAGTCACCCGCAATTTTGGGCCTTGTAACGTACATTCAATTACAGCACTGTGGTCCCGATTTCCTACCAGCCGGTTCGCCAACCGCATCGAGACCGGATCCGCGGCGCCAGCCGCCGAAACTCCCAAATGCGCGTAGCCGGGGCGGCCGAGGTCCTGCAGGGTGCTCAACAAGCCTGCCTGTAACACTTCCATCACACCGGTACAAACCTCACCCGATCCCCTGGCTCGATCAGTGATTTGCCTTGGACCGCGTCGAACAACGAAACCTCCGTACGCCCGATCAGATTCCAGCCTCCAGGCGTCGCGCGGGGATAGATTCCGGTCTGCTTTCCGGCAATTCCTACACTCCCAGGAGGAACCTCCCTCCGAGGGACATTACGCCTCGGCGCGGCGATCGAATCGGGAACGTCGCCGAGGTAAGCAAAACCAGGCACAAATCCTAGAAACCACGCAACATATTCACAGCCGCTGTGGATTTCTACTACGTCGCTAGGAGACATACCGCGGCTGGCAGCCAATTCATCCAGATCGTCCCCTATATATAAGGTTGGGATCTCGATCAACCGCCCGCTATTGGGCCCGCCTTCCACAGGCTCCACCCCGGCCACCCAATTCTCGACTTCCGCGTGATCGAGAACCCGGGCGTCAAAACGAACCATCACGGAACCCCGGGCGGGCGACAAGCCGGTTACCCCACTCAGTAACCTGCCTTGCAGTGTGTGGAACAACGCCAACGCGTCCGCGCAGTCGCGAATCAGCAGCGTCTGGTCGCTGGACCGAACCAGGTGCATCTTATCCTGCAACCTTCTTGACATCGCGATCGACAAAGAACAGCATCGCAATCACCAGCAAAGCCGCCGCCAACAGATACACCACCGAAGCAAGCGCAATCGCAATACCGAGTCCGGCCTTCGATGCAACGTACCCAATCACCACCGGCGCACTACCACCGCCAGCCAGCCAACCCATCATATTCATGACGCCCACGGCAGTACCCCGCGCCTCTGGCCGGATCACATCGAACAACGCCGCCCAGATGTTCGCATCGTACAACCCCTTGAAGAGTCCCCAAACCGTAAGCGCACCAACCAACACCCAGACCGACTGGCTCATCCCGCAGATCGCCACAAACGGGGCTCCGAACAAGACCCCAATCAACTGGACCCCGGCGCGTCCCCGCGGCGACTTCCTTCGCCACGCGTCCGCCAGAAACCCTCCCAGGGGCGAACCGATCATCGACGCAAGTTGCACGTACAATGTCGCCGTTAGACCAGACGCGGCCAAACTCAACCCGAACTGATCATGAACGAACTTCGGCATCCAGGTCAACAGCACCACCGCCACGAAGTTCGCGCAGAGAAAAGCGCCCATCAACAACAATGCCGTGGGGGTCTTGATCAAAATCCGCAGAAACTCGCCGATCGGCACGGCCTTCACCGCAGATTGGTCGGTGATTTCCAGAACCCCGCGAACCGGCTCCTTCAAATAACGCAGCAGCACCAGTCCGAGCAACATCCCCAAGCCGCCAAACACTATGAAAGACCAGCGCCAACCGTACTGCTGCCCAATCAAGGCCGCGAAATATCCGCCCACAATCGTGCCGACGTACACGCTCGTCTGATGCATGCCCATCGCGCGCGAGCGTGTCGCTTTCCCGTGATAGTCGCCGATCATCGACATCGAGGCCGGAAAGTACATCGTCTCGCCGAGGCCCTCAGCCGCGCGGAACCACACCAACTGCGGAAACGTACGCGCCGTAGCGGTAGCCGCGCAAATAAAGCTCCAGACCTGCAACCCGGTGAGGATCGCGGTTTTCCGCTTCATCCGGTCCACCACCATCCCAGCCAGGGGACCTGACAATCCATACGCCCACGCGAATGACGATCCCAACAGCCCAAGCTGCAGCGTGCTTAACCCGAATTCCTTCTCGAGCAACGGGAAAACCGAGAAAATAGCCTGCCGGTCGGCATAATTGAAACAGGAGATGCACCAGAGCATCGCCACCACGAACCACGCATAACGGGACGACTGCATTAGAGCTGCACTGGCGCCTGCCAGCCACCCGAAGCAGCCGACAGCAACAACGCTTCGAGCGTCGCCGTATTGCCAAACGTGTCTTCTAAAGAATTCACCAGCGGACCCGCGCCACGCGTCGCCCGCGTAAACGAATCCGCCTGCAGCGTGTACTGGTCGCAAGCATCCACAGTCTCGATCCGGATGCCGGAACCCTTCACGTCCGCCCCATTGTCGATAAAGATCCGCATGCCTTCGCCCGGAGGCGCATTAAACGGGATTTCCACCTCAATACGCCCTTGCGAACCGAAGATCTGGACCTTCTGATAAGGAACCATCTGCGTGCTGCAGACAAACACGCATTGTCCTCCCCCCGGGAACTCCAGTATGCCGGAGGCAAGACGGTCCGTTTGAAAATCTGGGTCCTTCTCCAGCAAGGCCATCGTCCGCACAGGTTCAGCGCCGAATACCAACCTGGCCACATTCACCGCGTAGCAGCCGATATCCCACATACCACCCCCGCCGTAGTCCGCGATATTCCGCACATTATCCGCGCTGCGATTGAAGTAACTGAAACACGTAGACACCGCGCGCACAGGTCCAATAGCCCCGCTCCGAATGAGCTCTACCACGCGCAGCCACTGCGGATGAAAGCGGATCATGAAGGCCTCGGCAATCAGAACCCGATGCTCGTCGCGAGCCGCGATGAGCGAGCGCAAATCGGCTGTCGACAAACTGACCGGCTTCTCGCATAAGACGTGTTTTCCCGCCTTTGCGGCGCGAATCGACCATGGCACATGCATATGATTGGGCAGAGGATTGTAGATCACATCCACATCCGGATCCGCGAGCAGTTCCTCGTACGAGCCGTAGGCTTTGGCAATCTCCATCGCAGTGGCGGCTTGCTTGGCGCGAGCCAGATCCCGCGACGCTATCGCGGTGAACACGGTCTCTTCGCAGGACCGCACGGCCGGCACGATCTTTCTTGCGGCAAAGTTGGAAACGCCCAATATGCCCCAACGTGATTTCACAGACATCGCACCATTCTACTAGTTCAAGATTCCCTCGCAGAAGCCGAAAAGACAGTATGATTTTGCGCACACCCAATGACGAGGGACGCGGAGGCCAGGACACAGCAACTATGACTAATAAGAACATTCTGATCATCGACGATTCCATCACCATGAGAAAAATGGTTGCGTACACCCTGCAGGAATCAGGGTATGAAGTAGAGGAATCCGCAAACGGCTTGGAGGCCCTGGCGAAACTCGACAGTCTGCAGTATGACCTGATCATCGCGGACGTAAACATGCCAGTGATGGATGGCATCTCTTTTGTCCGCGAGGCACGCTCCAAGACGGACTACAAGTACACGCCGATTCTCATGCTCACCACCGAGAGCACCGGAGAAAGGATTCAACTCGGAAGACAAGCCGGCGCAACCGGCTGGCTGGTGAAACCCTTCCAACCGAACCGCCTTATCGACGCAGTCAAACGAGTCATCCAGTAAGCCTGCGCAGCAAATCACCCGCCATGCGGATCGACGAACAGCCCCTGGACCTCAACGAGTTTCGGCGCCTCTTTCTCGATGAGGCCTCGCACCTCACTGCGGAGATGGAAAGCGGCCTGCTTCTGTTAGGCAACAATCCGGGAGACCACGAATTGCTGCACCTGGTATTCCGGGCCGCTCACTCCATCAAAGGAAACGCGGGCATGACCGGTTACGAGACAGCGGCTCACTTCGTCCACACCGTCGAAACCATTCTCCAGGAGTTGCGTACCGGCGCCGCGTTCCTCACCGAGGAACTCACCACAAGGCTACTCGAAGCTACAGATTGCCTCCGCGAGATTCTCGCTGAGGAACCACAAGCGCCATTGAGGCCGCACGCCCTTACCATCCAGAGGGATTTGCAAGCCCGCTGCACATCGGCGCCCAGCTCCAAACCAGCCGTCACCACCACGGCAACCGAACCGGCGAACCAAAGGTATCGCATCGCATGGAAACCGCCGGCCGATAGCATCAAGCGTGGAGCAGACCCCGCGCGAGTGCTCGGATGCATCTGCGAAAGCGCGAAAATCATCGAATCCTCCTGCGATCTCAGCGGACTGCCCCCTCTCGACCAACTGCAGTTCGATCGGTCGCACCTCTCGTTTGCGCTTGTCGTCGAGACCGAAGCTCCAAAATCGGCATTGACGGACATCTTCTCCTTCCTCGCGCTGGACGCGCAACTGCAAATCGAGCAGGTTCGCGAAGAAGAGCCCGCCCCGGTTCAGCCTCCTCATGCTCTTCCTCCTACCCCCCCGCCAGCTACGCCTAAGGCGGTCGAAGCGACCGTACGCCTGTCCTGCTCGAAGCTCGACGCACTATTCGATCTCGTAGGAGAAGTCGTCATCGCACAATCGATGACGCTGCAGATCCTGCGATCTCCCGCCTCCCCGGACGAGAGCAAGGCTCCCGGACAGCCGGCAGACGCGTTGAATCGCGTCCTCGAGGACCTGGAGAGAAACACGAAAGAACTGCAGGACCGGATGATGGGCCTCCGCCTGATTCCGCTCGAGCAGGTTTTTAGTCGCATCCCGCGTCTGGTGCGCGACCTGTCGACACAGCTCGGCAAGCGAGTGCAGCTCGAAATCTCGGGCGCCGATACGGAAATCGACCGCGCCCTGGTCGACAAACTGGCAGACCCGTTGATGCACCTGATCCGCAATTGCGTGGATCACGGCATTGAATCGCCCGGAGATCGCATGCGCGCCGGTAAGCCGCCGATCGGTTCGATCCGCCTCAACGCATACCACGAAGCCGGCCGCACGGTGATCGAAATCTCGGATGACGGGAGTGGGCTCGATACCGAGAAGATCCGCAAGATGGCCCTCCAAAACGGTCTCATCAAATCCCTCAACGAATTGCAGGACGATCAATTGCACCTGCTCATCTTCCATCCTGGGCTTTCCACGGCCGACCGAATCACGGACGTTTCAGGCCGTGGCGTGGGCATGGATGCGGTGCGGGCCGCGTTCGAGTCCATGGCAGGAACGGTGCAAGTAATCACCGAGCGCGGGAAAGGCACAACCTTTCGCATGCGGATTCCCATCACGATGGCGATCCTCGACGCGCTGCTGGTGCGCCAAGGCTCGTCCATTCTCGCGATCCCGGTGGCCAACGTTCTCGAGTGCGTCCGCCCGAAGTCAGACCGGCTCCGCATCGTACCGTCCGAAAACGGCGCCTCTACCGAGGTGTTCCTGTCCAGAGATTCGGTGCTGCCAGTCATTCGCCTGGGCCATATGCTACCCCGCCTGAATCGCGGCGGAACATCCAAAGCGGCCATGGCGGTTCTCGTCGAGCACGATGGCCGGCGCTACGCGCTCTTCACGGACGACATCGCCGGACAACAACAGGTACTCGTCAAAAGCCTCGATGCGAACTACCGCCGAATGGAAGGATTGCAAGGCGCGGCAATCCTTCCGGACGGCCTTGTTGCTCTCGTCCTCGATATTGGGGGCGTCATCCGCCTCTTCGACAGCAGCAATCCAACTGCTTTTCGTCGCGGCGGACTGCTCACCGGCCTTGCAGCAGGAAGGGAACCCGCATACATATGAACCGGACGGCCGCACTCGAGTCCACTGCGATCCGTGAGCCGGGAGCATCGCAACTCCTGACCTTCCAACTCGGCAACAACGTTTACGGCGTGGACATCCTGCAAGTCCGCGAAATTCGGGGCATCGGTCCGATCGCAGTCCTGCCAGGAGCGCCCGCGTATCTGCGGGGGGTCATGAATCTGCGCGGCGCCGTCGTCCCCGTCATCGATCTGCGAAAGCGGCTGGGGCTGCCGGAAATCGAGATCAGCCGGTTCGCGGTCATCATTGTGGTTCGCATCGAAGACAAGAGCGTAGGTCTACTGGCCGACGCCGTCAATGAAGTCCTCACCGTTCCGCCAGAACGCCTCGAGCCTCCGCCTTCCCTCACCGTACGCCAGGAACAACATTTCATTGCCGGGTTCGCTTTGCGCGCGGAAAGCGCCGGCGACGAGGACTTCATCATTGTCCTCAGCCTGGAGCGCCTGCACGACGCCAACATCGACGAAACCTTGGGCCTGCCTGAGATCGCGGCTGGGGAGTTCGCTCCCCAACAGCCGCCAACCGAAGAAGAACCTGACGCGACGCGGCAGAACAGAACACCGGAAATACTATGAACTGGAACCGCTTCTCCACGTCCACCAAGCTCATTACGTCGTTTGGGCTGATGGCAGTCATGATCGCATTCGCCGGCTGGCAAGGCATCAACGGACTCTCGAAACTCAACCAGGAAATGCACACTCTGTACACGGTGCACGCCCTCGGGCTTGCCGGCATCAAGGGCGCCGAAACCGATCTGCATCAGACCGTCTTTGAAACCAACCGGGTCGTCCTCATGAACGACAGCGCGCAGATCGCCGCGCGAGCGGAGGAGATCAAACAACGGCAGGCATCCTTCGAAAGACTTCTGGTGGAATTTCAAAATCGGGCCGTCACCACGGCCGATCGCCAAAAAGCCAGCGATTGCCTCAACGCCTTCCAGGCGGTGAGCAGCGATCAGGACGGGATCCTCAACGCGGCGCTCGCCCACAAACCCGCGGAGATTCGAAGACTTCTCGCGGAAGTCCAGCCCAAAGTCAAGCAACTCATCGAGGCGCTCGCACTTCTCGAGGCCCGCAAACTCGAAACAATGAATGCGGCGGCCAGTAAAGCGGAAGCCACCTATATCTCCATCCGCACCGTGCTCTTCACCGTGATTGCTCTGTCGGTGTCGATGGCCTTCGGCTTCGGATTCTTTCTTGCGAGGCTGATCACCAAACCGCTCAAGCAGACGGTTGGCGTCCTGCAGGCCGTGGCCCAGGGTGACTTTACGCGCCGCCTCGAATTCGATTCCGACGACGAACTCGGCCAGATGGCCAAGGCGTTGAACGCAGCAATATCCGGCATCCGCAACGCGCTCGGCGAAGTTACGGAAGCCTCGAATCAGGTGGCGGACGCGGCTCGCGAACTCGCCCGTGCGAGCGATGGGCTCGCCCACGGCGTTCAAGACCAGGCGGCGAGTCTCGAAGAAAGCGCAGCAAGCCTCGAAGAGCTGACCTCGACAGTGCGGCAGAATTCCGACAACGCAAAACAGGCGCGGCGCCAGGCCGAACACGCCCGGGACCATGCTGAGAACGGCGGCCGTGTCGTCACAGAAGCAGTTTCGGCAATGAGCGAGATCAACCTCGCGTCCAAGCGCATCGCCGATATCATCACGACCATCGACGAAATCGCCTTTCAGACCAATCTGCTCGCTCTCAATGCGGCCGTCGAAGCAGCCCGGGCAGGAGAGCAAGGGCGAGGTTTTGCAGTTGTGGCGTCCGAGGTCCGCAACCTCGCGCAACGCAGCGCCACGGCCGCGCGCGAAATCAAGTCGCTCATCCACGACTCCCTGGCCAAGGTCTCCAATGGTTCCGAACTGGTCAACCGCTCCGGAAAAACTCTGAATGAAATCGTGCAGTCCGTCAAACAGGTGACCGACATCGTAGGCGAAATCGCAGCGGCTTCAGAGGAACAGGCGGTAGGCATCGATCAGGTCAACCGCGCAGTTGTGCAGATGGATCGTGTCACGCAAGCAAACGCGACGAATACGGAGGAGCTCACCGCTACCGCGCAAACCCTTTCCGACAGCGCGCAGTATGTCCGCGGACTGGTGAACCGGTTCAAACTCGTGGAAACCCAAGCACACAAGGGAGGCGGTAAAATCCCAGCCGCATCCGGCAATCGGCCCGGAGGCCAGCAATTTGGGGCTAACGACGTAAGCCCTTCCGAGGAACCCGCCTATGTCGAGTTCCAGTGATCACCTCGACCCGGCTCTCTTCGAACAGTATCTGGAATTGATCCATTCGCGAACCGGAGTCCTCATTGCGGACTCCTCGAGCAGCCAATCGCGGATCCAGATGCTTGCCAACCGCCTCGCCAAGCCAATCGCGCGGGCAGGAGTCCGGGACTTCAGGAGCTATCTCATCAAGATCCAAGCCTGCTCGGCCGGCGACGTCGTGTGGAAGGAATTCATCCATGCGATCACCACCCACAAAACCAACTTCTTCCGCGAGCCTCACCATTTTGCGTGTTTGCGGGAATTCATCCGTCAAAAGGCCGCACGCGCTCCCCGTTCGTCGTTCGAAATCTGGAGCGCCGGATGTTCTACAGGCGAAGAGCCTTATTCCATCGCCTTCACCGCGCTTCCTGAAATCCGATCGCCGCTCCACATTCTGGCCACTGACCTGGACGCAACCGTTCTCGAGACCGCTTCCAAGGCCGTTTATCGCATGGAAGTGGGCCTCGGGCGCGAGAATCTCCAACGCTACTTTCTTCGCGGCACAGGCTCGAACGCCAGCGCCATTCGCGTCAAGGACGAATTCAGGGCCCCGGTGCGGTTCGAAACTTTCAACCTCATCGATCGCGCCTATCCACACAAGCAACGTTTCGACGCCATCTTCTGCCGTAATGTTCTCATCTACTTCGGCCGATCGACCCGGGAGCATGTCATAGGCCAACTCGTCTCCTCGCTGGCGCCGGATGGGCTTCTGTTTCTGGGCAACGCGGAATCGCTGGCTGGGCATCCCAATTTCGAGTCCGTCGCTCCCACTGTATACCGCTACCGCAAACTCTCCCGATCGTTATTCAAACCGGCCTTGGCGGAGGCGTTGCCCTTATGAGCAAGATCGTCCGCGTCCTGGTCATTGACGATTCCGCGTTGGTCCGCAGGCTGACGACAGAGCTTCTGAACCGTACCGGAAAAATCGAAGTTGTGGCGACCGCCGCCGATCCGATCGCCGCCTTTCCGAAGCTCTCCGCCGGCAACCTCGATGTCATCCTTCTCGACATCAACATGCCAAAGATGGATGGCCTGCAATTCCTCCGCGAAATCCGGCATACTTGCTCGATTCCGGTCATCATGGTCTCTTCGTTCACTGAAGCTGGAAACGAAAACACTCTCCGCGCGCTCGAACTCGGCGCCGTCGATTTCGTCACCAAGCCGAAGCTGGACGTGCAACGCGGCCTCGAAGAACTCGCCGCTGAGATGACGAACAAAATTCTAGCCGCAGCGGCGCGCCGCCGCCCGCGCAGGCCTCCGCGGCTCGCTGCTGCAACAGGGCTGCCAATCCAGCCGTCGTCGCCGTCATCGGCGGCTCATTCGAGTTCCCCTATTGAAGTAATTGCGATCGCCGCTTCCACCGGCGGAACAGAAGCCCTTCGAGAACTGTTTGCTATTCTTCCCGAAGGGTTGCCTCCGATTGTCATCGTCCAGCACATGCCTGCCTCGTTCACGAAGTCTTTCGCCAGGCATCTGGATCAGATCGGATTGATCCGGGTCAAAGAGGCGGCAGACGGCGACATGCTCACGCCAGGGTGCGCCTATGTCGCGCCCGGAAACCATCACCTCGAGATTCAACGCCGCAAAGGGATCTGCTGCCTGGCGCGCCTATCGAAGGCGCCGCCTGTGAACGGGCACAGGCCGTCCGCGGATGTCCTGTTTCAATCGTGCGCCGAAATACTGGAAGCCAAGGCGATTGGAATCATTCTCACGGGCATGGGGCACGACGGCGCCAAAGGCCTGCTTGCCATGCGGGAGCACGGCGCCCTTACGATCGCGCAGAACGAAGAAACCTGCCTGATATTCGGCATGCCGAAAGAAGCCATTGAAAGCGGCGCCGCAGCGCGCATTCTGCCTTTGCTCGAGATTCCGTCGGCCGTCACCACCGGCTAAGGCTCGCGCTAGAATCTAGAACGCCAGCAACCGTTCCGCTTCCCGAACCAGGTCGTCGGTCTGCGGCAGGATCTCGTTCTCTAGCATCGGGTGATAGGCTACCCAGGTGTCCTTTGCCGCCACGCGTCCCACCGGCGCATCCAGCATCGTGAACAATTCGTCGGCAATCCGCGCAGCGATTTCCGCGCCATAACCCCAGGAAATCGTGTCTTCGTGAGCAATCAACACACGGTTGGTCTTGCTCACCGAAGTCCGGATCGCTTCCCAATCGTACGGCGCAAGGGTCCGCAAATCAATGATCTCAATCGACACACCCTGCCGGCGCTGCTCGATCAACGAAGCCGCCTGCAGCGCCTTTTGCACCAGTGCGCCGTAGGTCACGATCGTGAGACTCTGTCCCGGCTTGACCGTCTTCGCTTTACCGAACGGAATCAGATACTCAGGGCCAGCGTGAGGCGACCGGTTGTATAACTCGCGGTACAACCGCTTATGCTCGAGGAACAACACCGGGTCGTCGCAGCGAATCGCGGTGCGCAGCAATCCGCTGGCGTCCAGGGCATTCGAGGGAAACACCACTCGCAGTCCGGGAATATGAGTAAAGATGGACTCGCCACATTGCGAGTGATACACGGCGCCTCCGTTGAGGTAGCCGCCAATCGCCACGCGTATCACAGCCGGGCAGGAGAAGCCATTGTTCGAGCGCCAGCGCATCGTCGCCATCTCATCGCGAATCTGCATCATCGCGGGCCAGATGTAGTCGAAGAACTGGATTTCCGCCACCGGCTTCAAACCGCGCGTGGCCATGCCGATCGCACGGCCGAGAATCGCAGCCTCCGCCAGGGTGGAATTGAAACAACGCCGCGAGCCGAAGGACGACTGCAATCCATGCGTCGCCTTGAAAACGCCGCCTTTGCCTTTGACCTCGCCGAGACTCTCTTCGCGGCTGCAATCGGCGACGTCCTCGCCGAACACCACCACTCTCGAATCCCGCGCCATCTCTTCATGCAACGTGAGGTTGATCGAATCGACCATCGTGCGGGGATCTCCGGTCAACCGGGCGGGTGTGTCGAAATCGTGCGAAGCCGGGTCCACGCGTTCGGAATACAAATACTGCAGGGACGAACCCGCGGGAGGCGCGGCGGCCTTCAGCACCCGGTCGGTCGCATCCTGAATCTCAGCTTCGATTTCGCGGTTCAGCCGGGTCCAGGTCGCGGGATGCAAGATGCCGTTCGCCATCAGGAAATCGGGGAATCTGGAAATCGGATCCCGCGCCGCTTCCGCGCGCCGTTCGGCAGCCGACTTGTACAAAACCTCGTCATCGGACAGCGAATGCGAGTAAGGCCGGGTTGTGTGGGCATGCACGATCGCCGGACCCCTGCCGGAACGAATATGCGAAAGAGCCTTCTCCACCGCCCGGTAAGACCGGACGAAGTCCGTGCCATCCACCTCGACGCGCAGGAGGTTCGGGAACCCCGAAAGCAAAGCGGAGATATTGGCGCCTGCGGTTTGCCGTTCTACGGGAACTGAAATCGCGTAGCCATTGTCCTCGACCAGAACCAGCACCGGAAGCTTTTCCAGACAAAGGACATTCATCATCTCCCAGAATTCGCCTTCACTGGTCGCGCCGTCGCCGGTGCAGACTAATGTGACTTCCTCGGAAGAGGGTTCCATATACCGTCCGCCGGCCGCACAGCCCATGGCCTGCACAAACTGGGTGCCCGTTGGCGAAGATCCGGTAACAATGTGAAGTCCGGGAGAACTCCAGTGCGATGGCATCTGCCGGCCGCCGGAAGCGGGGTCGTCGGCTGCTCCCACGGAACCCAACAACATATCGTGGGCCGAAACGCCAAGAGCGAGGCACAGCGCGCGATCTCTGTAATAGGGATAGACCCAGTCTTTGCCGGGGCGCAATTGAAGTCCAGCGGCAACCTGTATCGCTTCGTGACCCGCGGCGCTGATCTGAAAGTAAACCCGATTCTGGCGCTTGAGCAAAATCTCGCGGTCGTCGATGCGCCGGGACGTTACCATCAGCCGGAGGGCGTGGGTCAGGAATTCAGGGGAAAGGCCATCGAGGCTAAGGCCATCGACATCCTGTTCTTGCTGCTGCTGGCGGTCCTGCTGGCTGGTAGGCTGACTCGGAAGGCCGGTTATGGTGACGGAGCCGGTGGGCATAAGGGGTCTATCTCCAGGTTTCATTGTACTTCCGCTACCCTCACATTACAGAGATGTGTCATTGAAGGTTATCGTTTCTTAATGTAACAGAAACAACCTGTCCTAAAAAAAGTACTTGCAATCCCAAATCTCATATACTAATATTGGAATTAAGCCGGGGAGGTCAACTCCCACCAAAGCGAGACTAACCTCATTAAGACCCCTGAAGCAACCCTCCCCGGCGCCCGCAAGGGTCTTAAGTTTGAATAGGTTGCCTCTCACTACTTCGATCCTCCTGTTCCCTATCGTTTTCAGTAGTTATTTTTCCATACACCTCTAACTCCCGCCTGTGATAGGATTCGTACATCTTGACTCTCGAGGGAGGCTTCGATGTACGAAAACGATGATCCGGTACACCAACTCGTTCATTTATATGTGGACGGCGCTTTCGGCCGCCGTGAATTGATCAAGCGCGTCGCCCGATATACGGGCAGTGTTGCAGCCGCCATGACCGCTTTGGGCGGCTTCGAGGAACTGAAGGCTCAGGCGACCCCGTGTCCAGCGGGCATCCAAGTACCTGCGGACGCCGACGACCTGATTGTGCAAGACGTTGAATTTGCAGGGGAAGCTGGAAAGGTCTTCGGCCACTTCGCCTATCCAAAAACCATCACAGAACCGCAACCTGCCGTCATTGTCATTCATGAAAACCGCGGGCTCGTCGATCACATAAAGGATGTGACGCGGCGCGCCGCTCGCGCCGGCTTCGTCGCACTCGGGGTCGATCTTCTTTCCCGCCAAGGCGGAACCCAGGCTTTCGGCGACCCCGCGCAGCAAACGGCAGCCTATAGTCGCACCACGCAGGATCAGCGCCGCGCCGATCTGATCTCGGCCCTGGACTTTCTGAAGTCGAACGAGTATGTGGTTTTCGATCGGATTGGGGTCGTCGGCTTCTGCGCCGGCGGAGGCAATGTGTGGGATCTGGTGGTGAATGTGCCGGAACTCGGAGCGGCAGTACCGTTTTACGGGGCGCCGCCCGCCGTCGAAGACCTGCAGAAGATCCAAACACCGGTGCAGGGCATGTACGCCGAAACCGACCGCGCCCTGACTCTGCGCATTGCGCCAATTATGACCGAGATGATCACGCGCCAAAAAACGTTTGGGTTGAATGTCTACCAGGGGGTCGGCCACGCCTTCCACAACGACACTGGGGCAGCCTACAATGCGGAAGCCGCATGCGATGCCTGGTCCCGCACGATTGGCTTCTTCAACAAGCATCTGCGGCGCCCCAGAACGTGATTCTCTAGGGTTCCACAGAAAGAATCCTACGGGTAAATCCTACAAAAATAGTACATATCCACAGTCTCCGCCCTACAAGACTGTGCAAGCCTGTGGGGGGAACACCTTACGCACCGCTAACTCAAGGCCAGGGTCATTGGAAACCACAGCCCAAGTTCACCGTAACTTCTTGTCGACAAAACTGTTAAGGACTTCTCCACGCATCTCACAGGACTGATGAATACGGTTCTAATATATGTATCTGTTTTTAACGGATACGGAGAATAGCAGCCGACCTCTGCCGGCTCGCCTCGTAGAGAATCACCGAAGCCGCCACCGCTGCATTGAGCGATTCCACGCCTGCGGTTGGAATCCGCACCGTCTGGCACAGAGACATCCACGCCGGGCTCAGTCCCGCGCCTTCATTGCCGACAAACAAGACCGACCCAGGAGTGAAATCTACTACGTTGATCGTACTTTCGCTCTCTCCCGCCGCCGCATACCAGTTCAAACTCTCGAGCGGCTCTAAAGCTGACACGCCATACACAACTGGAAGCCGGAATAGTGAGCCCGTCGAGGCTCTCAGGCACTTCGGGTTCCAGGGATGGACGCAACCCTTCAGGAGCACTACGCCGGTTGCGCCAAACGCCTCCGCGGAGCGGATGATCGTTCCCGCGTTGCCGGGATCCTGAATGGCGTCGAGGACCACCACCAAAGCCGCCGGCTCCTCCGAAACGGTTTCTTCCAACTTCCAGACCGGCGCCTGGACCAAGGCCAAAATTCCTTGGCTATGCTCCGTCCCTTTGATTTCCCGGAAGATACGAGGACTTACGAAGTCCACGCCGTCGAAACCAAAGTCAGCCGCTTCTTCAGATTCCAGAATCCGTTCGATCCGCAAACCGCTTCGAATGGCCTCTTCCACCAAGTGGGGACCTTCTGCGACAGCCAGACCGTCATCTGTCAGGCCGCCGAGTGCGAGGGCCTTTCGAATCTTTTTGAGGACAGGATTGTCGGGACTTGTGATCAACATTACACGGCGGCACGAAGTGCCAATTCCAGATCGGGATACTGAAATTGGAATCCCTTACTGCCCGGAACACCTGGCAGCACTCGCTGCGAAGACAATATCACACTCGCCATTTCGCCATACATCACTTTGAGTGCGAAGGCCGGAACCGGCATCATCGCAGGCCTCGAAAGTACGCTACCCAACTTCTTCGAAAACTCACGGTTCCGGCAAGGATTGGGCGAGACGCCATTCACTGGCCCCATTACGCTTTCGTCATGCAAGCACCAAAGGATCATCGAGACCAAATCGTCGCGGTGAATCCAGGACATCCACTGCTCACCGCCTCCGACCGGACCGCCAACCCCCATTTTGAACGGCGGCAGCATTTGCGCGAGCGCGCCGCCGGAATGGTGCAGCGCCACCCCAATACGAGGCAGCACCACGCGAACCCCTAGTTTCTCAGCGGCCATCGCGCCGTCTTCCCAATCGACGCACACCTCAGGCAAAAACCCACGACCCGGCTTGGACTGCTCAGTCAGAATCTCTTCTCCCCGCTCGCCATAGAATCCGATCGCGGAGGCGGCGATCAAGACCTTAGGCTTCGCGACTGCTTTCGCGATCGCCTCCACGACCGCATTGGTCCCGTGCACCCGGCTTTCGCGGATCCTGCGCTTCACGTCGTCATTCCAACGGCGAGCAACCGGTTCGCCCGCAAGATGAATGATCGCGTCCGAACCTTCCACCGCCTCCATAGGAAACTTGGAGCCAATGCTGTCCCAGAGAAAATATCGCGCGCCTAAATCAGGATCGCGCCGACCGAGAATCGTCAGCTCCTGGTCCTTCGCTTTGAGCCGTGCGACAAGCGCGCCTCCAATGAATCCCGAGGCGCCCGTCAGTGTGATCTTCATACGATTCGTTCCGGATCCTTCCCGGTCGTCTCCAGACACGCAATCTCGCGGATATACCTCTCAACGTCAGTCTTGCGTTTCATCCCGTCGAGCGACATCCAGCGGATCATTCCGAACACCGGCCGCTCCGTCCAGGGACGGTCATGCAGGCCAAAGCACCACAAAATATTCGAATACGTGTTGGGATCGCGTCCGTCCAGCGCATAACGGTCATGCAGATAGATCATCGTCTCGAGCGCATGTTCGCAGGTGCGCGACCATTCGATGATCTTCTTGCCCCAATACATCCGATAGTAGCCGTGGATTTTGCCGCGCAGCAGCATTTCTTTCTGCGCAGCGTTCCAAAGCGCATCATGCGTGCGGCCGAATTCAAATTCCTCGCGCGTGTAGCTCGCCATACGCGGATCCCGTTCATGTGCGCGTAAAGTCTTTTGCGCCCAGCCAGGCAGGTTCGAAAACTGCCCCGGGCTGGGACTGAAACGGCAGAAGTTGAACGCCAGTTCCCGCCGGACGATCAATTCTTCGAGGTATTCATCGGCGATGAGCTTGTGTTTCTCCGCGTAGGCCCTCACGCGCAGCGCCACTTCCAACGCGGAAATGTGCCCAAAGTGAAGGTAGGGGCTCACATTCGAGGTCGCATGTTCCGAAGGCTCGTTGCGCCCATTTGCGTATCGCCGCAGATTGTTCTCGAGAAAATGCAGCAGCATCTTCTCGACCGGCGCGCGGCCACCGCGGAACGCCGTCGAAGGGCGCACTGTATGGTCGATATCGCAACCGGCCACAAGAGTTGCGACATCCTCGTCTCGCACCTCCACGTGCAAATCGGCCAAAGCCTGCGGTAGCGTCCACCGCACACCCACCTTCGGCATGTCGACCGGCAGCAGAAACCTGGGCAGCAGCTTTCTGATTTTCGGCCGGATCGTGTACGCCGCGTACTCCCGTTTTTCGAGCGCGTTCATCGGCACAATGCAGCTTGAATCCACCGCGAGATAGGGGATGCCGATCCGTTCCGGAACTGATGAGTTATGCCGCGCCGCGATGAACGTGGGATAGTCGTCGGTGACTACCGCCGCTGCCTCCGCCGCCAAAACATACAGAGCGTTGTTCGGGTCGCTCGCACGCCGCCTCAGATGAAACACATAACCGAGCCCCAACTTGCGAACGCGCTTCGCTGTTTCGGGAACCCCCTCCAACACGAAAGTATGGAGCCGGTCGTTCGCATACGGGTAGGTGCAGCCGAGAGCCTCGTAGAACAGGACGGGGAGTTGCAACTGGTTCCCCAGTTGAATCGCGTACGCCAGGGCGTGATTCTCTTCCACGCGGCGGTTCATCTGCGACCAGTACAGGACATACTTCGCGCCGCGGCGAATCGGGGCGTCATTCAGCGACCGGACTCGGACTTCCACGACTCATATGATGCCGTCGCGCTGGCCGTCGAACTTTTTTCGAAACCGATGACTGGAAACTCCGCAAGTTCCCGCAAGGAGGGTTGAAAAGGTTGGACTACTCCCATGATTCTTGCTTTTCCCGTTGCGGTCGATCTCCCCGGCAATGCGCAGACCAAATTCGGCGCCAGCCGCGATGGAGGCAAACGTGTGCATGCAGGCGTCGACCTGCCGGCGCCTCCCGGGACAGAAGTCTACTCCATGGATACGGGCACGGTGCTGTATCCGCCGTCGCGTTTCTTCAGCAACGGATCGGAAACCTATGACATTCAAGTGGCCTATTCGTGGGGAATTGTCCGCTACGGCGAGGTCGGTCCTCAAGTTGGACCCGGAATCGTCGCCGGCGCCACGGTCGCTGCCGGGCAACTTCTGACCTTCGTCGCGACCCAAAAAGGCGGCGCGCAATTACATCTGGAAATGTACAGCAATCCAGGCGACCGGGCCCCGCTGACGCAGAAGGGCAACGAGAAAAACTATCTCAACGTGCCTCCGAAGAACTATGGCCGCCGCCCCGATCTGATGGATCCGACCCCATGGATTCAGCGGACTATGAAACGCGACAGCCCGCTGTTCAAAGAGTTCCTCAAGATACAGGCTTCGGGTCCCGCGACGCCGCTGTCCCCCGCGGAAATCGCCGCGGCCCGAGCTGCGCTCGCGGAATACGGTTTGACGGCGCCGGACTAGACTACTGAATCTGCACCGGGTTCGACACCTTTTCCATCACGGTGAGCGCGATGTCCAAGTCGCCGCGGCCGGCAAGGACACGAGGCAGGCGGACAATGATTATGTCAACTCCTGCCTCGTGGCCGCTTGCTTGAACGGAGCCACCGACATCGTTCCATCCTCCCCGATCTTTACGAATGTCGCCCGCGCTGTTGGCGATGTTCGGTCCCGTGATTCGAATAAGGCTTCCTAGGTTCCGGCCTGCAAGCCCGCCGGATCCGCCGAAACCGCGATGGACGTTGGCGCGCTGAGCCCGCTCTTGTGATCCACCCGCAACCAGCGAGATGCCGGCGCGAGGTTTTTCGCGAGCATCGGGAAGGCGGCAAGCGCCGCGAAAATGAGCAGAGAATGAATACGCGTGCTTGTGAAATTGAGCCTGTGAGAATGTGCGAAAGAGTGAATCAACGCTCAATTGTTGCATGGGTATTCCGTGATACACTCGACTACTATGGGCGCGGCCAAATGTCGTGTGATTCCCACCGCTATCTTTGCGGCTTTGAGCCTTGCGGCTCAGCCCCCGAACGGCAATTCAAACAGCCAAAGGCCAGCGGAAACCTCCAAAGAACCTGGCATCCCCGTTCGCGATGACCTAACCAAGCAGCGTTGCGCGCCTTGTCACAAAGCGGACAAAGACGGCAACCTCACCCGCATCTCGTGGGTCCGGACCACTCCCGAAGGATGGCAGGAAGCCATCAAGCGGATGGTGCGTCTCAATGGCCTTACTCTCTCCCCAGAGGACGCGCGCCATATCGTGCAATATCTCAGCAAGAACCACGGCCTCG
>JACXTT010003932.1_pt1 | contig 22411 bp, 22 predicted proteins | sample 9270951 | NCBI WGS metagenome assembly JACXTT01 (sample SAMN15532306, study PRJNA645909) | rock metagenome | isolation source: weathered quartz diorite | place: Puerto Rico | collected 2017-06-21
TCTGCGATAGCATGGACCCGCCTGTGGGCCCGCGCCGGGTTCCGACGACCTGCAGAAGCACCCAGGGGATGGCGTCAGCCGCAACGAAGTCCGGATCGCTCGATTCGGCGATCTTCCTGGCCCAGGCCGCGCTGCTGTCGAACGAACTCTGCCACGTGACGCGTGCTGTGCCGGTCTCGTCCGGATTCGGGCTGAGGAAATGGGTCGCGACCTGATGTGGGAAATCGTTACCCAACCATTTCAGATCGACAAAAAGGGTGGCCTGGGGCGCCTGAAAGGTCCAGGCCAACCCGCCGGACGCTGAGGGCATGCAAACGTAGTTCTGTGTGCCCACGGCGGCAGCTTTGAGGAAGGCGCTATTGCCCGACGGGACTTCAATGGCGGACGGCCCTGGGGCCGTCGTGGTGGTTTGCGCGGAGGCGGCGGATAAGGCAAAGACTGCAAAGACGAAAGCGAAGCTGTTGGCGCCGGCGCGCACTTGTGGATTTAAAAAAGTGTTTCGAATCATAAGTTTCTCTTGTTTTCACAGAGGGTTTTGAGGGAGGAACGGCAGTCTGGCTGTTGCCACACTTCGACCCACTATTCTCAGTAGCGGGATACTGAAGGAAAATTGGCGGGATTTTTTTCGACAGATTGGGATTCGAGTGATTCCGGCGCAATGATAGGGTGCTGCAGGAGGCTAGCTCAGCAGTTTCGTGAACTCATCGACAGGCGTCTATCGGAAGGAAGAGGCGCACCTCAAAAGGTGCTATCAGTAGAAGAGAGGTTGCGCTGATGCTCGATATCACGAAAGACATTCAATCGCTTACTACTTTTCGCCGGCAGTCGGGAGACTTCATGAAGCAATTACGGAAGAGCAAGCGGCCGATGATTTTGACGGTCAAGGGCAAGGCGGCCGCTATCGTCCAGGACGCAGAGGCTTATCAGAAGTTGCTGGATATCGCGGCTCGCGCAGATGTCCACGAGGCGGTTCGCCAAGGGCTTGATGATGTGGCCAGCGGCCGCACCCGGCCGGCGCGCGATGTTTTCGACGAGATCCGCAAGAAGCATGTCATACCACGTTGAGATCACAAGTCGTGCGGAGCGGGACCTGACAGCGCTTTATCATCGGATCCACGCAATCGATTCACAGGCTGCAGCACGGTGGTTCAATGGCCTCGAAGAGGCGATTTCCAGTCTCAGCAAATTCCCTCGCAGGTGCCCCGTGGCGCCGGAGAGCAAGCGGTCCAGGAGCGCTTTGCGCCATTTGTTGTACGGTCGAAAGCCAGACGTTTACAGGGTAGTATTTGCTATCGATGAACCGCTGAAGAAGGTCAGCATACTAACGATCCGGCACGGGGCGATGGATCAGGCGTTGCCCGAAGGATTGGAGTAGGCAACCACGACGCTCCCGGCGTCTGCCGCGCGCAGCTTCTTAATTGTTTAGCTTCTCGGTCAATGTGATCGGTTCCTGCAAGCGGAAGGCGACCTTGGTTTCGACAGGGAGTTCCGCGGCTTGGCCACGGGTAAGCAGGACTCCGCCGGCGCCTGCGGCTCCGCCGACTCCGGCTCCGGTGGCGGCGCCCATTCCACCATTGCCGAGTAGCCGCAATAGTCGGTAAGGTCCGCACCTGCCGCCATCTGAAACCGGAGCGTTTGAAAGTAGAAATTGTTCCGCGGGCGGAACCTACAAGGTTGATGAGCGTATTATATGGGACCGTCGTCAAAGCTAAGGAGAGATTCCACTTCTTCGCGGAGTTTCGCTGGAACGCGGCGGCGGGCATATTGGTCTTCCCTTTCCGTGGCGCCGAGGCTTTAAAAAGTTGTTTTGAATCATAAGTTTCTCTTGATTTCACAGGAAGGTTTTTGGGGGCGGATTGGCGGGATTTTTTTCAACAGTTTGGGATTCGAGTGGTTCCGCCCCAATGATGGGGTGCTGCAGGAGGCTAGCTCAGCAGTTTCGTGAACTCATCGATTGTAAGTCCGGCGTCGCGTAACAATGCCCTGAGAGTGCCCTTCGCCAGTTCCCGATGGTTGGGAATCGAAAGGCGTCGATGGGGAGGAGAAATGTGACGAACGATAATATGGCTGCCGTGTTGCTGGTCGAATTCGTATCCGGCTCTCTGAAAGGCGCGCACCGCCTCGGCGCCGGAAACTACAGGAAGTTTCATCGCCGTTTAGCTGGCGACCTCGATGACCTCTTCGAAAATGCTCGGCGGGATCGGGTCACCGTGCGTAGCTAGGCTCCGCAGATAACCCTCGATTGCTTCCTTAATGTTGTCCGTTGCTTCGCCGCGAGTCTTGCCCTGGGATATGCAGCCAGGCAGCGCCGGGCAGGTCGCTACGAAGATCCCGTCCTCGTCCGGCTCCAGGTAGATTCGAAACTTCATATCCAGAATCGTACCAGAATGAATCGCTCGAGAGCCTAGACAGCTTCGCGCGCCGCAGCCGGCTGCCTTAGTTGTTGAGCTTCTCAGTGAGTGTAATCGGTTCCTGCAACCGGAAAGCGACCTTGGTTTCGACGGGAAGTTCGGCGGCTTGACCACGGGTGAGCAGGACTCCGCCGGCGCCTGCGGCTCCGCCGACTCCGGCTCCGGTGGCGGCGCCTTTGCCTCCTCCGGCAATGCCTCCGATGGCGGCGCCAAGGGCGGCTCCGAGACCTACTTTCAGGGCGTCTTTCTTGACTGTGGACTCGGCTTTGCGCTCGAAGGCGGAGGTTTGCACTTTCACGCGCTGGCCGTCGGAGGTGTTCAGGTCAGTGAGTTCCAGCACAATTCTCGCGAGTCCCTTTACCTTGCCGGACCGGTCGAGTTCGGTGATTTTGCCCTGCACGCGGGCGCCTCGCTCGGCGATGATGAAGCCGTCAATGACGACTGGCTGGTCGAGAGTGGCTTGGAAAACATCACCGGCCATGTTCTTTTCTGTGGAGAGCTTTTCCTGGAGGCGGATATTGAGCAGAGTTCCAGAAGGGATGGTGACTGTCGCGGCCTTCGGCGGTTCCGCCGCCTTGCGCACTGGCGCGGGCGGAGGAGGTGGCGGCGCCGCGACCTTCGCTGTCTCGGTGGGGGGCGGAGGCACGGGCTCCTGCATGATCAAGGGCTGATTCACGGGCGGCGCCGCCGCCGCGGGTGGTTGTTGTTTTTCGGTAACGGGAGCGACGCGCATTTCCGCAGGGACTGGCGCAGGCGAGGGTTTCGTTCTTACCAGGCGCCGGGGTTCGCTGGGAACGTTCGAAGCGACGCTTGACGCCGCAACCGGCGTAGGCGTCACGGTGGTTTCCGGCTGCTGCGGCTGTTGCTCGGCCACCGCCACCTGTTTCTTTGGTTCTTCGGCAGGCGCCGTCTTTTTCGGTTGGGCCGCGTAGTATGCGACACCGCTGGCCACCAGTACCCCGGCCGCAAATGCAATAAAGGTCTTGGGATTCATCCCTCAAACTCCCTACCCCAATGAACGTGTGGCGCCGCCGCCTCGTTTCTCAAAACCGCTATCGTTACAATAGTATTCGATGGCGTCTTTTCCCGCCGGGTTGCAGATCGGCCCCCATTTCATTCAACCAGCCACCGTACTCGCGCCCATGGCCGGCGTGACCGATACGGTGTTTCGCCGGTTGATCCGTTCGCAAGGCGACTGCGGCCTGCTGATGACGGAATTCACTTCTTCGCACGGCGTGGTGCACATGTACCGCTCGAAGAAGCCGCATACCTCCAAATCATTCCGCTATCTTTTGTTTGAACCCGAGGAACATCCGATCACCGCGCAACTGTTCGGTTCGGACCCCGTCATCATGGCGGAGGCTGCGAAAGTCTGCGAGGACCAGGGCTTCGACGCGATCGACATCAACTTCGGCTGTCCGGTCAACAAGGTCGTGAAGTGCAATGGCGGCTCGGGGCTGTTACGCGATCTTCCACTGGTGCGCGAGATTCTCACGACCGTCCGCGCGGCGATCTCCATTCCCCTGACGATGAAGTTCCGCGCCGGCTGGAACGACAAGGAACTCGTCTTCACCCAAATGGGCAAGCTAGCAGAGGACTGCGGCCTGGCAGCCATCGCGCTGCATCCGCGGACTCGCGAGCAGGGTTACGCGGGCAAAGCGGACTGGACGCGCATCGCGGAACTGAAGGCGGCGGTGAAGATTCCGGTGATCGGCAATGGCGACATTGTGAACCCGGAGGACGCCGTGCGCATGCAGGCCGAAACCGGTTGCGATGCGGTGATGATTGGCCGCACCGCGGCATCGAACCCGTGGATCTTCCGGCAGATCGCCGAATACCGGGCGACAGGGGCGTTTTGGACGCCGGCCGAGCGCGACCGCTACGAGATGATGCGCACCTACTATTCGATGCTGCACGAAGAAGACCGGCGCGAGGCGGTGGGCAAGATGAAGCAGTTCGCCACCTACTTCACGCACGGGGTTCGGAACGGCGCGAAGCTGCGGACCGAGATCTACAAGGTGCACGACGCCGGGGCGATTCTCGATCTGGTGGATGTCTTCTTTTCGCACGAGCTGGCCGCTGCCTAAAACTTTCTAAAACGAGAACAAATGTCGACGACACTAATGAAGAGCGTGCGGCTCATCACCGACGGATCCTGCCTGGGCAATCCCGGCAAAGGCGGTTGGGCGTGCATCCTGCGGTTCAAACAATTCAAGAAAGAAATGTTTGGATGCGAAACGCACACCACCAACAACCGCATGGAACTGCAGGCCGCGGTGGAAGGCCTGCGGGCGCTGAAGGAAACGTGCGAGGTGGAGATCGTCACCGATTCCAACTACATGAAGAACGGGATCACGACCTGGATCCACGGGTGGAAGCGAAACGGCTGGAAGACCAAGGACAAGAAGCCGGTCGCCAATCAGGATTTGTGGGAAGAACTCGATGAATTGAATTCACGCCACAAGACCACCTGGGCCTGGACGAAGGGCCACGCGACGCACGAAGACAACAACAGGTGTGACGAACTCGCACAGCGTGCGGCGCGGGAGCAGGTTTCACACGTGTCTCCACAATGGATACAGCAGGGCCAATAAAATAAGGGTTTTTTCGCTGGCGCCGGAAATGCAAACGTGCGGCTCATGCGACGAGAACCGCTTGCAGTTTCCTTTGCCTTGCACATCGCGGTTGCCGGAAGTTTGCTGTTGCTCAGCATTCCAGGAAGGTATGCGAGTCCGGCGGCGCCTTCTCACCCGACTGCTGACAAAATCGCCAAATTGCTGCCGCCGCCTCCGCTGAACCGGCCGAAGGCAAGTCCTGCGTTGGCGGGAGGAGGGTCGCGGTCGCCTTTGCCGCCGAGCAAAGGCGTGCTGCCGTCGAAGCCAGAGGCGCGTGTTTTCCTTCCGCCGCAACTGGTTGCCCGCGAGCGTACGAAACTGACGCTCCCGACGGGGATCGAAGATCTGCCGAAACTACCCCCGGGAGCGATCGGAGATCCAAACGGGAAGGGAATTGTTCCCTCAGGCGGCAGCGGCTCGGACGGGTTTGGAGGCGACGGGCTGAAAGGATATGGCCCCGGACCCGGTGGACCTCCGGGCGGCAGCGCAACTCCTGCCGTGAAGAAGCCGTCGAAATGGCCGCAATTGTTGTTCAAAGCTGAGCCGGAATACTCCGAACCAGCCCGCAAAGCGCGCCATCAAGGTACTGTGCTGCTCGCTGTCGAAATTGACGCGGACGGCTTGCCCCGAAACATCCGCGTCGTGCGCGGCCTTGGCATGGGGCTCGACGAGAAGGCCATGGACGCGGTCTCCACCTGGAGGTTCAAACCTGCGCTGTATAACGGTAAGCCCGTTTCAGCGCCGATTACCGTTGAGGTGAACTTCCGCCTGCTGTAGATTATTCCGGAGGACGGATGCCCGCCGCGTCGCGGGTCTTCCAATACGCTTCGTCCATTTGCTTGTATTGGGCCGCGAGTTTGGCGAGATCGCCAGGCGGCCAGCCCGCGGCCTTGAACAAGGTGAGGTAAAAAACGCCAGGCGTCGCTTCCCGCAGGCTGGCGAATTCAAATAGCGCAGGATCTGGATCTCCCAGCGTGTAGCTCACCATTTCGAGGTCGCTGGTGTGGCTGAGAATCATGTTGTCGAAGCGGGCGTTCCGTTGGACCTCCTCGCAGCCGAGCGCGGGCGCCTGCCAAGCCTGCAGCGGTGACGGTGCGCCATCGCGCACCAATTTGATGACGGCGAGTCCGCGGATCGTCTCTTTGCCGGCAACTTTGTAGCCGAGCACGTTATCGCCGCCCAATCCTGTCAGCAGGCAATCGGATTCCGGCGTCGGGCGCGATTTCCGGTACCGTGTGACGTTTTCCGGCGGCCAGGGGACGCCGGTCGTCTTGAGTCCAACCGCGTCCGCGATCTTGATGTGTTGCATATCGGGCAGGATCACGGTTCGAATGCGATGGTCTCCGGGTTGCCCGGGGCTCATGCGCCGAACCTCCACACGGGATCCGTCGGTGCGCTGCGCGATGAGGATCTCCTGCGAGACCCGATCGGGCTGGTTGGGGATACTACGCAGCGATTCGCGCAGGCGAAGGGTGAAGGCCGGGTGATCGGCGGCAGCGGCGGAGGAGGTCGCGATGCTGATGATCGCAGCGGCGAACAACAGATTCCGCATACTTTGCATTCTAACGATTTCGGGGCCGGAGTTGACCTGCTTGTTAACATGTAGGGTATAACTAGATGGAATCCCCGAAAGTTGAAATGAAGAAGACCGTCCGGCTTCCCCAGACGGACTTTCCGATGAAGGCCAATCTGCCTCAGAACGAGCCCAAAACGCTCGCGCGGTGGGACGAAACCGGCCTGTACAAAAAGCTGCGCGAGGTCGGCAAGGGCCGTCCGCGCTGGGTGCTGCACGACGGGCCTCCGTACGCCAACGGCAACATTCACCTGGGCCACGCCTTCAACAAGATCGTCAAGGATTTCATCATCAAGTCGAAGACCATGGCCGGTTTCGACTCGCCGTATATCCCCGGTTGGGATTGCCACGGCCTGCCCATCGAAATCAAGGTCGACTCGCTGCTCGGCTCGAAAAAAGCGTCGATGACGCAGGCGCAGATCCGCGCCGAGTGCCGCAAGTATGCAGGCAAGTTCGTGGACCTGCAGCGCAAGGACTTCATGCGTCTCGGCATCTTCGGACGCTGGGAAGATCCGTATTCGACCATGTCCGCCCAATACGAATCGGTGATCGCGCAGGCGTTCGTGGACTTTCTCGACAAGGGTTACGTTTACAAAGGCCTGAAGCCGGTGAACTGGTGCATCAACTGCCGCACCGCGCTCGCCGAAGCAGAAGTGGAGTATGAAAACCACTCGAGTCCGTCGATCTGGGTTCGCTTCAAGCTGACCTCCGATCCCGCGGCGATCGACCCGGCGCTAGCCGGCAAGAACGTGTACGGGCTGATTTGGACCACGACCCCCTGGACGATCCCCGCCAACATGGCGATCTGCTACCACCCGCGCTTCGAGTATTCGGCGGTGGAAGTGTCGGGCGACGTCTACATCGTCGCGACCGAACTGGCCGGCCAGACTTCGGAAAAGGCCGGCTGGCGCGACCTCGCGCACACGCTTGTAACGTTCAAAGGACAGAAGCTGGATCGCGCTGTCTTCCGGCATCCGTTTCTGGAGCGCGATTCGCTGGGCATCCTCGGCGATCACGTAACATTAGAGGCGGGAACCGGCGCCGTTCACACTGCTCCAGGCCATGGCCATGAGGACTATGTGGCCGCGATGTCGTACGGCATCCCCACCTATTGCCCGGTGGATGCTGGCGGCCGCATGTATCAGGCGGACGGGGCCGATGGCCCGCTGCCCGAGGAATTGCTCGGCAAGACGGTGTGGCAGGCGAATCCGGTAGTCATCGACCTTCTGCAGCGCAACGGCGCGCTGGTGGGCCAGGAAAAGGTGGATCATAGCTATCCGCACTGCTGGCGTTGCCACAAGCCGACCATTTTCCGGGCCACGGAACAGTGGTTCATCGGAATGGAGAAGAACGACCTGCGCCAGCGGACGCTCGACGCCATCAAGGAGATTTCCTGGCATCCGGAATGGGGCGAGGAACGCATCTCGAACATGATCGCGACACGGCCCGACTGGTGCATCTCGCGCCAGCGTGTTTGGGGCGTGCCGATCGTGGCGTTCCATTGCGAAGAGTGCGGCACTACGGTCACGGAAAAGAAGATTCTCGATCGCGTGATCGGCAAGTTCCGCGAACACACCGCGGACGCCTGGTACTCGATGACGGTCGAGGAGCTAGTGGATGGTTCGCTCACGTGCGCAAATTGCGGCCACGGCAAGTTCAAGAAAGAGACGGATATTCTCGACGTCTGGTTCGATTCCGGCGCTTCGCACCTCGCGGTGCTCACGCCGGCGAACGACATGACCTGGCCGTCGAACATGTATCTCGAAGGCGGCGACCAGTATCGCGGCTGGTTCCACAGCTCGCTGCTGATCGGTATGGGCTTGCGCGGCCAGGCGCCGTATAGCGAAATTGTCACCAGCGGCTGGACGCTCGACGAGCAGGGCCGCGCGATGTCGAAGTCGCTCGGCAATACGGTCGAGCCCGAGTCGGTGATCAAGGAATATGGCGCGGAAGTGCTGCGCCTATGGGTTTCGTCGGTCGCTTATTACGAAGACGTCCGCCTCGGCCAGTCGATTCTGAAACAGCTTTCCGATACCTACCGCAAACTTCGCAATACGTTCCGCTATTGCCTGGGTGCCACTGGCGATTTCGATCCCGCGGTGGACTCCGTGACGGGCGACCAGATGTATGAAGTGGACCAGTGGATCCTGCATCGCATGGATGCGCTTGTGGACCAGTGCGTCAAGTATTACGGCGAATATGCGTTCAACAAGGTGTATCGCGCGGTGTACGATTTTGCGACTGTGGACCTGAGCTCTGTGTACTTCGACATGATCAAGGACCGGTTGTACACTTGGCCCGGCAATCATGTGGGACGCCGCAGCGCCCAGACTGCGGTGTGGCGCATCAACTACGCGCTGACGCGGTTGCTGGCGCCGATCCTCACCTTTACCGCGGAAGAGGTGTGGAGTTTCATGAGCAAGCCTCGAGGCGCGCTCGAGAGCGTGCACCTCGAACTCTTTCCCGCAAAGGGCGAACTGACGGCGGGGCTGTCGCCGTCGTTCCCGGCCAAGATCGGGAATTGGGACCGGCTACTCGCGATTCGCGGCGACATCATGAAGAGCCTTGAAGAAGCTCGCCAGGCCAAGCTCATTGGATCGGGCCTCGAGGCGTCGCTCGAGATCGAAGCGGGCAAGGATTTATATCCGCTGTTGGCCCAATACGCCGACGATCTGCCGGCGTTCTTCGTGGTTTCGCAGGTTGTGCTGACCCAGGGCGCCGCCGAAGCGGACGCGGTCACCGTGAAGGTCGAGAAGGCACCCGGCTTGAAGTGCGAACGATGCTGGAAGCACCTGCCCGATGTAGGCGCCGTACCAGCATGGCCCACCATTTGCGTCCGTTGCGCGGAGGCCGTTTCGGAACTCAAGTGAATCTCCGGCTTGTAGCATTCGGCGTGGCCGGAACGGCATTCGCCGTCGACCAGTGGACGAAGGTAATTGTCCGGCAACACTTTCATTTGCTCGAAACATCGCCGGTGATTCCGGGATTCTTCAACCTCGTGCATGCCGAAAATCCAGGCGCGGCGTTCAGCATGCTGGCCAACGCGTCGGCGTCGACACGGTCGCTTGTGCTGATCGGGCTCGCATGCGTAGTCAGCGGGTTTCTGGTTGCCGCGTTGTTCGGCAAGTTTGGCCTGGTCGAGAGCCACACCTCGCGATGGGCGGTATCGCTCATACTGGGCGGCGCCCTGGGCAACCTTGCGGACCGCGTGCGGGTGGGAACGGTCACCGACTTTCTCGAGTTTTACGCGGGCAGCTACTATTGGCCGGCCTTTAATGTGGCGGATAGCTGTATTTTCTGCGGCGCCGTATTACTGTTTCTCGACAATTGGCTCACGTCGCGGAAACTTTCCACAGCCGGGACTGCTCCGCAACGGCAGGAATAAAGGTCTATGCACCCCAAGCTCATCCAGTTCGGCGATTTCTTTCTGCCTACATATGGCGTGCTCGTAGCGATCGCCTTTTTCGCGGCATTGCAGGTGACTATCCGCCTCGCGTCGCGGCGGGGTTTGAGCAAAGAGACGGTGACCAACCTCGCGATTTACTGTGCATTAGCTGGCCTTGCTGGGGCGAAGCTGTTCATGATTCTGTTCGATTTCAAGGACTATCTGGATGGCAGCCGCCCGTTTTTCTCCATTGCAACACTGCAGGCCGCGGGGGTGTTTCAAGGCGGGCTGATTGTCGCCGTAATTGTGGCCTTCTGGTACATGAAACGGAATGGCATGCCGCCGATGATCACCGCCGACGCCTTCGCGCCCGGGGTGGCGCTGGGGCATGCCATCGGAAGGCTGGGATGTTTCAGCGTGGGATGCTGCTGGGGCCTGGTCTGCGATCGGCCCTGGGCGGTCCGGTTCCACAATCCGGACGCAGAGGCTTTGACAGGCGTTCCGCTGGGCATTCCTTTACACCCCACGCAGTTGTATGAGTCCTTCGCGGAACTGCTAGTGTTCGCGCTTCTGTACTGGCGCTCGGGCAAACCGCACCGCGAAGGGGAGATCCTCGGACTGTACCTGGTGACCTCTTCCGCACTGCGCTTTTGGGTTGAATTTTACCGGTTTCACGCACAGGAATTACCGTTCGGCGGGCCGTGGTCGCTCACTCAGTGGATCTCCTTAGTACTTTTGGCCCTGGGTGGGTGGCTACTGTACGGCCGCCGACGAGTCGAAGCGGTTTCCGCGTAGTCATAAGGCCGGCATAGTACCAGGAGTGTAGGCTAACTGCCGAAACATGCTAGGGTCTTCTACTCTGCCGGCCCTACGAATTACCTAATAGCGACTCGCGGTGGATTGGGACTAACGTACTCATAGGGGATCCACCCCCGACGATACGAATGATTCCAATCCCAAACGCTAAATCAAAAAGAAACCGCGGGAGAAGCGGCGCGACAATTATTGAGCTGGGCCTGATGCTTTTGCCGACCTTTTCGGTAATCTTCGGTTTTCTTGATATCGGCTTCGCAATTTTCTCCTGGAACACCCTGCAAAACGCGGTTCGCGAAGGCACGCGGTATGCGATTACCTATCAGACGCAGAGCGGCCTTGGACAAAGGCAATCGATCAAGAATGAGACCGCGCGATGGGCGCTGGGATTTGTCAATGCGAATTCCACATCGGCGTCCGGCTCGCAGATTCCGTGGATTGAAGTCAGCTTCTATACCCAAGGCGGCGTGCTGGTGACAGGGAACAGCGGAAACGTTTCGAACAACATCGTCGAAGTTTCCGTGCGCAACTACCCGTACAAGTGGCTGTTTCCGTTTTCCGGCTCTTTCACCGGCGCGTTCTATCAGCCGCTCGGCAGCAACATGAGCATTTCAGTGTATTCCGCGGATGTTCTTGGGGGGTACGGCTTGACGACCGGCCCTCCCGCGCTGTGATTCGGCGGAGAGGACCAAGAACGATGAAATCAAAAAAAATCCTTCCAAGGGACTCGCGAACAATGGGATCGGCGTCGAGGGTTTCTGGGCCACTGGCTGATCGCCCAGCCGCTCCCTGTTCGCTTTTGATGAACCGCGAACAACGGGATCGGCGTCGAGAGTTCGTGGAGCCATTGGCGGAGCGCCCAGCCGATCCCTGTTCGCTTCCCGTCAGCGCGCGCCGCAAGGGCAGGCAGAGGGGCGTGGAGGCGATCGAGTTCGGCCTCTGGATGTTTCTGATGATGCCCGCTTTCCTATGGATGTTCATAACAGGCATGAACCTGATTCGCTATATCAAGGCGAGCGACGTCACGCGCGCCTCCGCCATGCTGTACACCAAGGGACAGGACATGACCGACATCGGCATGCAGCAGGTGGTGGCGCGAGTCGCGAATGGCCTGGACCTTGAGGTGACGACTTCAGGAGCATCCGGCAATTCGGTTGGCAACGGATTGTTGATCTTCTCGCGGGTAGAATATGTCGGAGCCTCCTGCAGCTGCAACAACGCGGCGCAGTATGTCGTCACCCAACGCATCTACGTGGGGAACCGGAGCCTGCAACTGTCCGGCGCCGGGGTGGAGAGCTTCGCCGGCCCTGCGCCTTCGACGGGTTGGAACGTTACCACGGGCCTCGTGGCGAACGCCACCACCAGCAACACGACGGCCATCGTCAATTCGGCCTTCAGCTCGCTGTGGGGCTCGGCTCTCAGCGACGGCCAGTACATCTACATGGTCGAATCTTTCTTCAAGCCCACGACGACCATGGGTTCGGGTCCCTTTGATTCGGCGGGCGTTTACAACAGGATCTTCATGTGAGCATGCGCAAAACATCCATTCCTCACATCGCCGCCCGCCGGCGCAAAAATGAAAAGGGCGTAACTCTGCTTTTGGGAGCGCTTTCGATTCCGGTGATCATATCGATGATGGGGCTCGGAATTGACGCGAGCCTCCTGTATTCGACCAAAACCAAACTACAGTTGGCGACGGACGGCGCATCGATCGCCGCCGCGCGCGCCCTCAGCATCGGATTGACGACGGCATCTCAGGCGGCCGCAGCCCAGGACAACGCGACCGATTGGTTCAACAAGAATTTTCCGGCCAACACAATGGCCGCGAGGAACATCACCCTCGACGTACCCGCGGTATTCGACGACGCCACGAATCCGCTGGTGCGGCATGTCCAGGTTTCCGCCCATGTTGACGCGCCGGCATTCTTCATGCGCTTTTGGGGAAGGGATCACACGACGATCAACTCCTTCAGCGAGGCCTCCCGGCGCGATTCGGTGATCACTATGGTGCTCGATCGTTCGGGTTCGATGAATTCCGGCAGCCCCACGGCGTGCACCGCGATGAAGGCGGCGGCTACGAAGTTCCTCTCGGTGTTCGCCGAAGGGCGCGACCGCATCGGCCTGATCACATTCAACATGGCGGCAAACATCGCCGCTTCTCCGTCCACCGATTTCACGACCGTGCGAAGCAGTTTGAACAGCCTTTCGTGCAACGGCGGCACGGGCACTCCGCAAGCCGCCATTCTTGGCTATAACGAGCTTTACAAGACCGGGCTGCCCGGCGCCCTGAATGTGCTGCTGCTCTTCACCGACGGCGAACCGAATGTGGTGACGATCGACTGGCGAGGCACTGCCGGCAATCAGAAAGGCGTCCTCGTCAACGGGGCCAATTGCCAGGATTCTTCCGGCAAATCGATGAATGGCAACGCCAATCCCCGCGGCAACATCCAGAACAACCCTCCGCAGTGGACGAGCGGCTGGAGTTTCGGCACGGGCAGTTTCCTCGCGGATGTACCGGCCGGCCCGGTCGCCGGAACCTATGCCGACCCCAGCAACTCGTGGGCAGCCTTCAAATACAAATCCACATCGGTGAGTTCCACGACGGACGACGACAAAGTCACGGCTGCCGGATGCGCTCCCTGGGGCGTCCAGAACCGCACCGATACCCTAACGGCCAACCTCGAGTGGTTGCCGGACACTGACGTTTACGGCAATGGCCTGGAATTGCCCGGCTACTATGCCCTGACGCGGAGCACCTACGACGGCGCGTCGAGACTCGATGGCAACAACTACAACGCACACTATGGCGCCTACAACGCCACCGCCAATGCAGCGAATACAGCGCGAACCACCCGCAACCTTCCGGATGGGCGCTCCTTTCCCGGGGTCTATGTTTACGCCATCGGGCTGGGCTCCGTAAATCATCAGTTGCTGCAACGCGTCGCCAACGATCCCAATGCAGATACTTCAGGCAACGGCTACTACGGCGCCTTTACCGGCTACAATCCGGCGCAGCCGGTCGGTACCTACGTATATGCCGAAGATTCCACCCGTCTCAATCAAGCTTTTGGTCAGATTGCTTCGTTCATCCTTCGAATTAGCCAATAGCGGTCGCTTTTGAGGGACGCGAACAACGGGATCGTCCTCAAGGGTTTCTGATCCATTGGCGGATCGCAAAGCCGATCCCTGTTCGCTTCGGACAAACTACCCAAGGCAACGGCTCCCGCCTCATAACGGGAGCCGTTTTTGTTTGGTTTTTGGCGGTGCTTTGTTACCCTGATAGAAATGAGCAACATCAATGTGACGTTGCCGGATGGCAGCCAAAAATCCGTGCCTGCCTCCAGCACGCCAATGGAAATCGCGAAGTCAATCAGCTCACGCCTGGCAGACGAAGCCGTCGTCGCCCGCGTCAACGGTGAATTGCAGGACCTCTCCCGTCCGCTCACTACTGATTCGACTCTCGAGATCCTCACATCCCGTAATCCGGAAGCCCTCGAGGTCTACCGCCATTCCACGGCCCACCTGCTGGCCGCCGCGGTGCTCGAACTCTTCCCTGAAACGAAGTTGGGCATCGGTCCGCCGACCGAATCCGGCTTCTTCTATGACTTCCAGCGCGAGGAGCCGTTTTCGACCGAAGAGCTGGAAAAGATCGAGAAGAAGATGAAGGAGATCCGCGACCGCGATCTGCCTTATGAGCGCGTGATGACGCGCAAAGAAGAAGGGCTCGAAAAGTACAAAGACGCCTGGATGAAGTGCCAGCTCATCACCGAGAAGGCCGACGAGGTGTTTTCGGAATACACGCTGGGGCCGAATTTTATCGACTTCTGCCGCGGTCCGCACGTACCGTCCACCAAGCGGTTGAAGGCGTTCAAGCTGATGAGCGTTTCCGGGTCGTACTGGAAAGGCGACGAAAAGAACGCCCAACTGCAGCGTATCTACGGCACGGCGTTCTTCTCGCAGAAGGAACTCGACGAGTTCATCGCCCGCATCGAAGAAGCCAAGCGGCGCGACCATCGTAAGCTCGGCAAGGAACTCGACCTGTTCAGCATTCAGGATCTTGCAGGCCCGGGACTGATTTTCTTCCATCCCAAGGGCGGCATCATCCGCAAGACGATCGAAGACTGGATGCGCGATCAGTATCTGAGGCGCGGCTACTCGCTCGTTTACACGCCGCACATTGCGCGTTCGGATCTGTGGAAGACTTCCGGCCACTATGGGTTTTACGCGGAAAACATGTTCGCGCGCATGCCGCTCGACGACGCCGAGTATCAGTTGAAGCCGATGAACTGCCCGTTCCACATCCTGATTTACGCGGACCGGCTGCGAAGCTATCGCGAGCTCCCGGTGAGGCTCGGCGAACTCGGCACTGTGTACCGTTACGAGCGCAGCGGCGTGATGCATGGCTTGCTTCGCGTCCGCGGTTTTACGCAGGATGACGCGCACATCTTCTGCACGCCGGAACAGACGGAAGACGAAATCGTGAGCTGTCTCGAGTTCGCGTTCGACACGTTGAAAGCGTTTGGCTTCACGGACTACGAAGCCGAAGTTTCGACGTGGGACGGCGGCGCGAGCGGCAAGTACGACGGCACGCCGGATCAATGGGAACTTGGAGAGAACGCCTTGAAAAGCGCCTGCAAGCGTCTCAACATTACCGCCAAGGTGATGCCCGACGAGGCGGCCTTTTACGGTCCCAAGATCGACGTCAAGCTGGTGGACGCGATCGGCCGGAAGTGGCAGCTTTCCACCGCGCAGTTCGATTTTACGCTGCCTCGCCGGTTCGGTCTCGAATACGTGGCCGAGGACGGCAAGAAACATCAGCCGTTGATGGTGCATCGCGCGTTGTACGGTTCGATCGAGCGGTTCTTTGGAATCCTTATCGAGCACCATGCCGGCGCGTTCCCTGTGTGGCTGTCCCCTGTGCAGGCGGTGGTGCTGCCCATCACCGACAAGCAACTCGACTACGCGAGGGAAGTCGAACAGCGGCTGAAGGCCGCAGGCGTGCGCGTGGAACTGGATGACCGGAAGGAGAAAGTCCAGTTGAAGATCCGCGACGCGCAGATGCAGAAGGTTCCGTACATGCTGGTTGTTGGCGGACGCGAGGCTGAGGCGGACTCGGTTGCGGTGCGGCATCGCAAGCATGGCGACCTGGGCGTCAAGAAAACCGGCGACTTCATCGCGGACATCGTGAAGATGATCGAAGCGAAGTCCGGCGCGGACGACTAGTTTCGCCGCCGTGATTGTCATCGCCACCTGGATTCTCGGCGGTCTGCTGCTGGGGAGCTGGGTCTACTGCATCCTGATCATCGTGGCCGCGCGGAAGTTCCTTGCCGTGCGGCCTTCGCCACTGCGAAGTCCCTTCGAGCCGGTGTCGATCCTGAAGCCTCTGGCAGGTCTCGACGAGGGGCTCGAAGAGAACTTGCGCACTTTTTTCACGCAGACCTATCCGGGCGAGTATGAGATATTGTTCGCCGTGCGGCGTGGGGACGATCCGGCGGTTGCTGTAGTCAAACGTTTGCAGTCGCAGTATCCGCAGGTTGCTTCACGGCTGTTGCTGGTGGGCGATCCGCCATATCCCAACGCCAAGGTCTGGAGCCTCGATCGGATGATGCGGGCGGCGTCGCACGACTTGCTCGTGATGAGCGATTCCGACATGCGCGTGGATCCTTACATGTTGCACGTCATCGCCGCGGAGTTTCAGGACTTGTCGATTGGCGTCGCGACTTGCCCCTATCGGGCGATTGCCGGGCGGTCGAGCACGTGGTCGCAGCTCGAAGCCGTGGGGATGAATACGGAATTCTTTGGTGGAGTGCTGGTGGCGCGCATGCTCGAGGGCATGCACTTTGCCGTGGGTCCGACGATTGCGGCGCGACGCCGTTGTCTGCAGCAGATCGGCGGCTTCGAGAAGCTGAACGAATACCTCGCCGAGGATTTCGTGATGGGCAAGTTCGCGGCGGAGGCAGGATGGACAGTGATCCTGTCGTCGTACGTGGTGGAGCATCACATCGGGTCCGAGAGTTTCGAGAAGAACGCCGCGCACAGGATTCGTTGGAATCGCAGCACGCGCCGTTCGCGTCCGGCGGGGTATGTCGGGCAGTTGTTCACGAACCCGCTGCCGCTCGCGCTGTTGTTTGTGGCGGCGGCTCCGAATGTGTGGCCCGCGGTGCTGTTCACCATCGCATTGCGCGCCATTGCCGCGAAGGCCGTTGCCGAGGTCGTGCTGCGGGTGGAACCGGACTGGCAGTTGCTGCTGCCTCAGGATCTGTTGAGCTTCGCCTTTTGGGTGGCGGGCTTTTTCGGGAACACGATCGAATGGCGCGGGATCCGCTACAAGCTGCATACCGACGGAAAGTTTTCGCGGTTGTCGTGAGAAGGCCCCGCGTCTCACACGCGGGGTTATGGCAGGTCAAGTAGTCTTTTGCGGAACTCCTCCGCGGAACCCAGGTAGTCTTCGGGTTTGTCCAGCCCTTGAAAGATTGAGAAATCGCCGGAGGCCAACGCGACCTCGACGGCCTCGCGTCCATGAATGAGAGCGGCACGTTCGGAAAACACCGCGCCGTTGGTGGAGGCTATGTTGGCTCGCATCCGTTCCGGGTTTATGGTGAGTCCTTCGAGGACATCCGCCATTGCGGCCGATGCCGCGCCGGTGGTTTGAATCGCGTCCGATAGCGTCATGCTCTCTGCCTGCCAGGCTCCGGCGGCGCGCTCGTGTTCCTGGATCATTCCAGTCAGGAATGTTGCTGCGAGGCCAGGCATCCGGTTTGCGGCAGCCAGTGCTACGACGCAGCCTGACGGGTTTCGCTTGTGTGGCATCGCCGAGGATCCTCCGCCGCGCTCGCTTGCCTCGCCGACTTCATGCTGCATCAGCAGTGCGATGTCTCGCGCGATCTTTCCGAGCGCGCCAACGTAGATCGCAGCGGAGCAGACCAGCACTGCGAAGCCGTCGCGGCGCGTGTGCCAGGGGGCGCCGGCGTTCGGCAGGTGCAGTTCCCCGGCAAGCGCTGCGGTGACCGCAGGCGCTTTTTCGCCAAGCGAAGCCAAAGTTCCGCTGGCTCCGCCGAACTGCAACTGGATGGCTTCGTTAAAGGCCGATTGCAGGCGCTGCCAGCCTTGTGAGGCGCCCGCGCACCAGGCGGCTGCCTTCAGGCCGAAGGTGATGGGCGGCGCGGGCTGCAGCAGGGTCCGCGCGAGCATCGGAGTCGCCGCGTGTTCGTCCGAGAGCGTGCGTAGTTTTGCCGCGATCCGTTGTTGCGAGGCGGCGAGAATGCCTCGAGCTTTGCGAAGCAGCAACACCATCGCGGTGTCGCAGACGTCCTGGCTGGTTGCGCCCCAGTGGACGAAACGCGCGTACTCCGGCTCTGTGGCTCCCCTCAAGGCTTGCACCAGCGGAATTGCCGGTGTCGCGACGGCGAAGGCTTTGGCTGCGATGGCGTCCGCGTCGAAATTGCCTGCCACCGCTGCCTTGCAGATCGCCTCCGCGGCGTGGCTCGAAATCACGCCGGTGCGCGCCTGCGCCCTGGCGAGCGCGGCTTCGAAGTCGAGCATCGCTTGCAGGACCGACGCATCCGAAAACACCGCCGCAAGCGGCTCTGTTGTGGCGAGGCAATTGAGGATCATAGGTCGAAGAAGACCGTTTCGCCTTCGCCCTGCAGGCGGATGTCGAGATGCCAGAGGCCCGGTACCGCTTCACTCGCCATCAGCGTGCCGCGGCGAGCCTCCGGGACGAGCGCCAGCACGGCGTCGGCGTCATTTGCTGGATCGCCCGCGAAATACACGCGTGTATATAAATGTTTTAGCAAGCCGCGCGCGAAGATCACTACGTTGATGTGCGGCGCGCAGCCTTCGCCGCAGGAACCCGGTTTGACCGTCTCGAAAACACAAGATCCGTCCGGTTGGGTTTCGAGGCGTCCGAAGCCATGAAACGCGGAGTCCTGCTGGTCATAATGGCCGTTCGCGTCGGCTTGCCAGAGCTCGACCATCGCGTCGCCCGGAGCGGGATCGCCGGCGCCATCGACTATGCGCAACGAGAGCCGGATGCGTTCCCCCGCCGCGCCATGCTGCGCCAGGCATCCGAGGGCGGCATTATTGGTGAGGCCAAAGTTGAAAAAGGGACCGACCGTTTGAGAGGCGGTAGGGATGAGTTTCGCCATTCTTAGTCCTCGAACGGCGTTGCGTGGCGACCGCGCAGCACGATGTCGAAACGATAGCCGAGCGCCCATTCAGGCTCCGTGATGGCGAGGTCGAAGCTCGACACCAGCCGCTGACGGGCGTCTTCGTCGCGGATCGATTGCAGTACGGGGTCGAGAGCCAGCAGCGGATCGCCCGGAAAGAACATTTGCGTCACGAGCCGCGAAACGAGGGCGGGTCCGAAAATGGAGAAGTGGAGATGCGCGGGCCGCCAGGCGTTTTGGTGGTTGCGCCACGGATAAGCGCCGGGCTTGATGGTGGTGAAGCGGTAGACGCCCTCATCGTCAGTCCTCGCGCGGCCCGCGCCAATGAAATTGGGGTCCAGCGGCGCGGGATGCTGATCGCGGGTATGAGAATAACGACCAGCGGCGTTAGCCTGCCACAGTTCCACGAGCGTGTTTTGCAGGGGCCGGCCGTCTTCATCGAGGACACGGCCGGAAACGATCATACGCTCGCCCAGTGGTTCGCCTTTGCATTGGCGAGTCAGATCGTTGTCCGTTTCGCCGATCGGATTGTGGCCGAGCAACGGGCCGGTTCGCTCCGAAACGCTATGCGGCAAAGTGATGAGAGGTTGTTTCGGCGCGCGGAGCAGCGTCGATTTGTAGCCCTCGTGTAGGTATTCCGGCTGCGTCGCTTTCGGCGGCCGCGGGTACTCACGCATGAGTCCCAGTTTAGTCCTGTTCGATTGGCTCCGGCGTCAGTTCGATATTGCGCGCTCCCGCGGCCTTCTGTTCGGTGTACTTCTTGACCCAGGCTGCCCAGCTCTTGCCGTCCGCCATATCGCGTCCGCTGAAATTCAGTTCTTCGATTTCCGGATACGACACGGTCACCTTGCGCCGGTCAGCCTTGAGCATGATGTGGATCTTCGCGGCGCCGGCATTCGTTGGATGGTGATCGCGATCGAAGACGTAGCCTTCGAGCTTCTCGCCGCCCTTGAGCGTGATGGTCACGTCGCCGCGATAATCGAACGCCTGTTCGACGCCGTCCTTGAAGTTCCCGTCTGCAGCGACGCGCGTGCCTTGCAGGGTCTGTTTGTTGAGGATTCCGTCAATTTGCACGAGCGGACCGTGCTGGGGCTTTTCGGCATCCACCTGGCGCGCCGCTTCCGCATCGGGATACTTCGAAAACAACATCGCCTTCACGGTGTCGAAAATGCCTCGCACGGAAAACGTGTAGTGAACCGCCGACGCTTCATAACCCGAATGCAGCATGCAGTTGCTGCACTTGGCGTTGCCCGATTCGAAGCCGTAGTTCTTCCACTTGGTCGTGTCCAGCAGCTCCTGGAACGATTGTGCGTAACCGTCCTGCAGCAGGTAACAGGGCTTCTGCCAGCCAAAGATGTTGTAGGTCGGCATGCCCCAGGGCGTACATTCGAGATGCCGCTTGCCCATGAGGAACTCGAGAAACAGCGGAGACATATTGAAGCGCCATTTCTCGCTGCGGTTCGAGAGCAGCTTGCGGAACATGCTCTGGTTCTTTTCGCGGCCCATGAAATGCTGCTGATCGGGAGCCTTGTCGTACGAATAGCCGGGCGAAATCATCATGCCTTCGACGCCCGCGTCCATCATCTGATCGAAGAATGCACGTACGGACTTCGAATCGACGCCGTCGAAGATGGTGGTGTTGGTCGTGACGCGGAAGCCTTTTTTCACGGCCTGCTGAATCGCCTCGAGCGCCTTTTCGTAGCCGCCCTCTTTGCAGACCGAGAGGTCGTGATGTTCCTTCTGGCCATCCATGTGGACGGAGAAGGTCAGGTACTTGCTTGGCGTGAAAAGATGCAGCTTCTCTTTGAGCAGCAGCGCGTTGGTGCACATGTAGACGTACTTCTTTCGCGCAACGAGGCCCTTGACGATCTCGTCGATCCGCGTGTGCATCAGGGGTTCGCCGCCGGGGATCGCGACCGTCGGCACACCGCACTCTTCCACCGCTTTGAAGCACTCTTCGGGCGTCAACTCCTGCTTGAGAATATGCCCGGGATACTGGATCTTGCCGCATCCCGCGCAGGCCAGATTGCAGCGAAACAGCGGTTCGAGCATGAGGACCAGCGGATACTGCTTGCGGCCTTTCAATTTCTGGCGGACTACGTAGCTGGCAACCGTCCACATCTGCGAAGCGGGAATGGGCATATACTTAATATACACGAACGCGAATTCGAATTCGCGTTTTGTCCACCACAAAATCCATGACCGCACCTTCGACCAGCCGCCGGACTCCGCTACAGAATCGCAGCAGTGAGACCGTGCAGGCTATCTTGGACGCCACCGCCGCGCTGCTGGTGCGCGTTCCGTTCGAGCAGATCACCACCAGCCGGATCGCCGAAGAAGCCCGCATTTCGGTGGGCGCTTTGTACAGGTTCTTTTCAGACAAGCAGGAAATCTTCGACGCCATCGCGGTGCAGGAACTGGAACGGTTCCGCGCGATGGTGGAATCGACTCTGACCGCGCGCAAACTGATTTTTTCGCCGCGCAAGACCCTCGGCCAGATCATTGACACGTACATCAAGTTTCTCGACGAGCATCCGCATTTTCGCGTGCTGGCGCTGGGCCGGCACATCAGCGACAAAACGCGCGAGAGCCAGACCGATCCAAATGTCGGACCTAGCGGGCTGCTGCAGAATCTACTCGGCGACAAACTCGGGTGGAAGCCCAGCAAGAAACTCGAACTGCGCATCCGCGTGGCTTCTGAAACCGGCGACCGGCTGATCGCTTACGCCTACAAACAGGAAACGATCGAAAGGCGCAACGCAGTGCTCGAGGAACTGAAGATCATGCTGCAGAGCTACCTGTTGGGCTAAGGGCGGATGGCTATGCGGATCAGGCCGGTCCAGCCGGATTCCATGCCCCAGGGAGAGGTCCAGCCGTCGGGCGGATAGTAACCTTGCCGGAACCTCCATACCAATTCGAGAGTCTGGCCGGACGCCTTCTTCCAAACGATTCGATAGTACACATTGCGCCTATAGGAGGCCGTGCGGCCGGTCATGAAATTCATTTCGAAAGGCGTCGGCCAGGCGATCATGCTCGCGCGCCATTCGACGGAGACCTGGTCGCCTGCGTCCGGAATGAATTCTCCGCGCCAGTCCGATGGATCCTTCAATCTGCCCAACGCAAACGAGCGTCCTCCGCTTAGCAGCCGCAGTTCTCCCTCGGCAATCTCATCGAGCCGGATATCCGCCCGTTGGCCGTCAGGGCGCGTGAAATCCGGAGTGAACTCACCTAGCATCAATCGGTCACCTTCGATTCGATAAGGCTGCGATTCGACCGGGCCCAGCCGTTTGGTGGAAACTGAGTCCAGGATTCCGATGAGGAAGCGTCCGGCAATTAGCCAGAAGATTCCTGCCGCAAGCAGAATGCACGCCGGCCATAGGAGACGCGCCATCAATCGCGTGGCCTCAGGTAAAAGTCCAGCGGATCGGCCTTTGGTTCACTGGCCG